>Ga0256913_10000524_pt1 | contig 19890 bp, 12 predicted proteins | sample Axial_MatmetaG_FD_185970 | JGI IMG/M metagenome (GOLD analysis project Ga0256913, IMG submission 185970) | Deep-sea worm associated microbial mat communities from Axial Seamount, Juan de Fuca Ridge, Pacific Ocean - Axial_Mat | ecosystem: Environmental > Aquatic > Marine > Oceanic > Microbial... | reverse complement strand
GGGCTGAAGCCTCCGACTCCGAAAGGCTGTAAGGGCTTCCTGGATAATTTATGCTCTCGTATGCATTCCCACCGAGGACGGTGGGAACGAGAGGAAGTCTCCGATTTCCGTCGGCTGAAGCCGACCCTACGATTTGAGTTCGAGAGTGACTGCGGGGCTGAAGCCTCCGACTCCGAAAGGCTGAAGGGCTTCCTGGATAATTTATGCTCTCGTATGCGTTCCCACCGAGGACGGAGGGAACGAGAGGAAGTCACATGACCTGGGGCCGCGACTTCAGTCGCGGGTATGGCGTTGGAGTCCATAGATGTTTACAAAATAATTAATGGCCGGATTTGAGCTTCTCTCGTCGGCTGAAGCTGACCCTACGGTTAGAATGAGAGACCGATACGAAGCTGGAGCAAAAAAGCGTAACCGCTATCTGAAATCGGAATTTGGGGAGGTGAATAGTGACGATGTTTTATAGAGGTTACAAGAGATGAAAGATTTTCGGACATATTTTCGTAGCGGCGGTCTCTGCCGTCGCTACCGGTCAGGCTATCCGATAAGCCGTCTCTTCCTTCCGTATGGATAGGTATAGACGGTCGAAGGATATCAATAGAGACCGAACTTGCCGTCGCTTCTTTTATACATTACTCTCATTCGACCTTCATTGTCGTTAAAGACGATGAAGTGTCTCTTGGGGTCGGATACGAGAATCTCTTTCGCCTCTTCGAAATCGAGGGGCTTGTAGAGTTCGAGATCCATAGGTACGATATCGTCGCCGAACTCTTTTTCATATTCGAGTTGCTCTTCCACTTCGCCTATCTCGCTCTCTATCTCTTTGAGGCTGACGGCATTGTGATCCTTGATCTTGTCTGAAAATCTTCTCAGGCTCTTTTTCATTCTGTCGAGAGCCAGATCGATCGCGGCATAGACATCTTTGTCTCTTTGTGTTATGACAACGGTATTTTTGTTTTTGAGGTTTATCACGAATTCTACGCTAAAGCCTTTTTTGCCGTTTTTCATATCACCGGAGATGACACAATTTGCGGAGATGATCTCCAGATTGTACTTTTCGAGGCTCTCGATCGCATTTTCTATATACTCTTTGATGGGATCGGTCAGCTCGAAGTGTCTCCCTGCTATATGTTTGTTCATATTTCTATCCTTCCTGCCGGAACATCGTTCCGATTTTTCTGAAATGGTGGCGAATTATAACAAAAATAGATTCAAGCCGACATTACATATTCGGCTCACCCTCTACATACGAAAATCCCGTCTCTTTCGTCACTATCAGACTAAATGGATCGATTCCGCTTTTCGCGAAAGTGAATGTGATATTACAGTCTGAAGTCATATAGCTTCTGTAGTCGTTGGCCGCACTCCCGATGGAGACATGGGGCCTGCCGAGTCTGTCGAAGCCTATATGGTGCACATTGGACGGGCATCCCCCCGAAAAGGTTATCCCATTTATGCCGTAATTCTTTCCGATCAGTATATTGGTACTCTCGTCTGCCGCCGTGGGATTGGTATTGAGATGGTACATATATGTGCCGTTCGCCGGGTCCATAGCCGTCTCCAATTTGTCCACCACACCATCTTTGTCACTATCCGACGATATCGTGTAGTAACTGTTGGTTCCGTTGATGGTGAAGGTTATCTTCCAGAGTTTCTTTTGCCACTCCGAATCGGCCGGATCCGTCTTGTCGTCCACGAGTGCCAGATGCTGGGTATATCTGACCGCCGATAGTATATTGTCTATCGCCTCCTGTCTGAGATCCCTGCTCATTCTCGGTAGTGCGAGAGTCGCGAGGATACCTATGATCGTGATGACCATAACCACCTCTATCATGGTAAAACCGCTTCTGTTTCTTCTCATACCCACACCTCTCATATCTTTTGGAGTGTTCTTTTGTGGTAGGTGATCCACGGTGCCGAAGAGCCGGCAGGATGGTCGGGATCCTGATATCTCACATAGACATCCACTATGATATTCAGAGGAGATTTCGGAGTCGCTACATCGTCGGCTATCACTCTGGCGCAACTCGAATCGAAATTTCTACCCATATATGTGATATCGGCTCTTATCGTATAGTGCCCTCCCAGAGCGGTACCATTTATTGTGTTGAGGCAGTTGGAGCTGTTGTGTTCGTTCGCCGTCACCGCCATGATGGCGTATTCGGTGTAGCTCTTCGCCAGCAGCATCGACTGCTCTCTCTGGTACTGTGTGGTCGTCTCTTTGACGATTTTACCGGAAAGGTTCATCACGAAAGCGCCTATACTCGATATGACTACGATAATGACTATCGCCATCAACATGGAAAATCCGTTTCTCATCAGAACACCGCCTTCTCTTTGCATGAGGTGATATTCTTGTCGGTATCACCTATATTTTCCGATTTGCATATCTTGAAGCGTATCACTCCGCCCGCACCCTTGAATTTGAATGTCGTAACCCCCTGTAGCAGGAGAGATTTCGTGTTGCCTCTCGGGGCTCCCGGCTGTGGAGCGAAATTGTAGTAGAGATTCAGGTCTCCACCCTCCACTATCAGTGCGTACGAACTCCATGCCAGTTTATAGTGCTCTTCGACCATATCGCTCGCCGTATCGAAAGATAGATTGTCGTCTGCCGATTTGCTTACATTGTACTCATGAGTACCGCTGGGAAAATATACTACGGTATCGTCTATCCCTTTGGTGCCATTGGAGAGTTTGTCTATGATCGTATCCGCGAGGTCGAGGTCACTCCCCTTGACGACCATCTTGTCTTTGGTACTGACCGAGACATCGCACAATCCGCTCCACCCAGGAGTATCGGCTGTTTCGAAACTGTCTCCATCGTATGCGACCCACTGCAGTCCGATATAGTCGCTCGACGCACCTGTCAGAGGCGTATTGACGGATTCGAGGGTTCCATCGCTCTTTATCCTGAAGACCGTTCCGGGTATGGCGTATCTCAACCTGTTGGCTATCTGCAGTGAAGCTATCTCGGCTTTGATGGAGGAGCTGTGTTCCGCCCTCTGGAGAAGGTAGCTCTTGTAGATATTGGCTATCATATCAGCACCCATCGACGAGACTATCCCCAGCACCACCATAGCGAAAATCAGCTCCACCATCGTGAAGGCTCTTCTCATCTTTTTGAAGTATCTCATCAGAATATCCTCTTTTCGAGTACGAATCCACCGATATTACAGCTGAAAGCTCTCAGTACTATCGTCTTGTTGAGCTCTTCGACACTACTGTTCGTCGTGAGTGTGATTTTGATCTCTTTTATATTGGTCGTAGCGCTTTTTGCGGTAAAAGGGGTGAAAGAGATCGTATTCGCACTATCGTATGATGAGCTGTCGTCGTTGTAAGTGACTGAGGTAGCGATGGTTATATTGCTATCTATATAGTCGTTGGTGGCCGCTTCGACCAGTCTCAGTGTCGTAGTTTCGCCATTGAAATCATCTACATCGTCTCTATCGCCACTTTCAGAACCGAGAGTGCTACTGGCATCGAGAATGGCACCGTCCGCCCTGATGAATCTCCTGTAGCTTTCGACAGGTGTACCCGTTCTATAGCCGTTACCGCTATTGTCCAGTTCACTATCTCCATTGGAGACTCTCAATACCGGATCGATAAAGCTTTCGTTGGCGTCGGCTTCGTCCCAGTGATAGGTCATGACAGACCCGATATGTGCCGAAGCCTGGCTGATGGACTCCTGCTGGAGTCCGACGAAGCCGCTTTTCGCCGAAGTGGTAAGTATGTTCGGTACCGCGAGCAACGCTATTCCCATCACCGCTATGGCGAAGATGAGCTCCAGCATCGCTACCGCGGGCCGAAGTCCCGGTAGCTTTTTCATGACCCTTTACCACTCGAGCCTGTTGCTCTTCTGTCTGCTGATATTGGTATCTATGACTCTACCGGTCTGACCATAACCGGCCCAGTCGCTCATACCGCCTCCAATGAATCTCACTCTGTAGAACGGTGCCGGCTCCACTTCTCCATTTGGATTGTATATCAGCCAGCTGTCGGTACCTGTGAGATTGACATCCACGGTCAGAGGTCTGACGGTGGAAACCGCACTCACGAGTACATCGCCGTCGCGTCCGCCCGAGAGGGATGGAGCGCTCACGGTACCTTTCGATGTATCGGTAGTGACGAGCGTGACATTGCCATCCGCTCCGCTGTGTCTGCGAGAGAGATACCAGTCGTATTCGTCGGTCAATCCGAAGTTGGCCGTATTTATAGTGGTAGCGTTTCCTATCCTGCTACCGGGTACATAATATACCACGACCGATACCGGAGTCTTGATGGAGTTCTCGGTCACATCGTCATAGAGATCTTTCGAACTCTTGAATCTGGCGTAGTAGTAGTCGCTACCCAGTGCCGTGGAGAGCGCACCTGCCACACCATCTGTATCTCTCGCACTGAAATCGGTGACATTGAGTTCGAACGGCAGTACCGGCGCACTCATGTTTCTGTCGAAGTTGACCATCATTCTGACCACCGCGCTACCGTTGTGGTCGGTAGAGAATGTATCTCTGGATATGTTGTTCAGAGCTATCGAACCGTCTATATTTTCCAGAGTTCTCGCTCTCACCGTCGTACCGTTGTCATCCGTGACGGCATATATTATCTGCGTCAGGTTGTCCGGATTGGTGGCACTGGGGGCCGAACCGTTGATGTTGTATCCGACATTGAGATCCCAGTTTTTGGCGTAACAGGCACTGTTGTAGTTGACTGTCACATTGCCATCCTTGTTGAGCGCCCTGACGGTGACATCGACTTTGGACGATACATTCAAATCCTGTGCGATGTATGTAAAGCCGCTGGCGTTTTGCGGTGTAATCGATGCGTTGATATCGAACGAAGCCGGCAGGAATTCCAATCCGTTGGAGCTACCCGCCACATCACATCCGAATTTACCGCTCGCGTCTCTGGTATTGTTGGACTCGCCCGGGATACAGTCGTTGTCCTCTTTGTCTATAATGGTCCAGTTGTGGTCCGCCACACTTATATTCAGCTCACCCACATCGTCGAATGTAACACCCAGCGCATACTCGGCCGTACCGTTGCTATCCGTAACTCTGGAGTTTCCTCTGGAGAAGTAGAGAGTACCATTGGTATCTATATCTCCTCCGTTACATCCATCGATGGTCAAGGTGTAGTTGATATCCAGTACGCCGTTGCTTATCATATCGAGATGGTAGATATATCCGTCGGTCGCATTGCCATCGTTGTCCACCGCGACTATCTTGTAGTTGACATACTCCTGTGTGGTGAGTTTGAGACTCGCCCTGTCGGGAGTGAGAATGTACTCTTTGGGCCTGATGGAGAACTCGTCTCTCGAACATGCCGCACCGGCGAGCTCTTCTCTCTGGAAGATACACTGCTTACATGTATCCGAAGCGGGGTCGTTTTCGTGACCGGACGCCGGTTTACAGTAGACGGCACACGGACAGTCGGACTCGGGATATCCGGTAGATTCGTTACATTTGGTACTGTCGTATATCTTGACGCTGAGAGTATCCCATATACATCCATATGTATCGTTCGCACAATCCCATGCAATCGCCTCATCGGGATAGTCGGGATTTTTGAGATATTTGACCCTGTAGCTCAGATTTTTGTAGGCGATGGGATAGCTGGTCTGCAGATCCGTTATAGATCTGGCGGAGCCGTCGAACGCCATCGTCGTGGTGGGCAGTGTCAGCGCCAACGCACCGTTACACTTCTCGACTCTCTCCTCATGAGTGTCGCTGTCTCGATAACTCGGTGTCTGAATCAGCTCCACTCCTACCAGACCTCTATAGTCGTGCAGTGCCGTTATCTTGCCGGTAGTCGTATTTTTATCCAGCGCCAGTGCGGTCAGATTGTAGTCCACTCCTGCTATCTGCATATATAGAGCGTTCTCTACCGCATTGTCCTGTGGCTCGGGATCTTCACCGTTCGCCATGATGGTCTCGGCTCCTGCAGGTCTGACTATGTTGAAATATCCGGCGGGCGAATAGCTTCTGTGTGTACGGATATAGTTGGTATCCGCCATACACATATAGTCGTAATATGCATAGAAGTCGTTGTTGTCGTCGTTGTGATAAACCCATCCTTCACTGTCATGGACGAAGTTGAGCCACGCCTCCTTGGTGTAGTTTCCGTTCGGCTCGTAATATTTACCGTTGTTGTACCAGCATCTATGAGTACCGCTTGGCGAGTAAGAGCTTCCGGGCTCGGGAGACCTGCTGTCGCCGTCACAGTATCCCACCTCTTCACCGGCACCGATATCGGATATCCACCACTCGTTGGTTACATTGAGATCCTGCTCACCGAGCAGAGATACCCAGCCTTTGGCACCCATACTGTCGGGATAGTTGGATTCGCCCTCGATATTGTGCATCGGAGAACCGCTCATCCATCCTCTCTCGTCTATGTGACCGGGATACCATCTTCTGGATTCACAATTGTTGGTAGCATCATGGTTTCCACGACATGGATAGTAGATACCCATCGGGCCATATGGCCAGATTTTCTCGTATCCGAGTGGTTGGAGATAGTACTCTTTGTTGGGATTGTTTGTATAGGTTTTGTACTTCTCTCTAATCGTACCGGTATAGTTCTCCCATCCCAAATCTCCATCTTTCATCTCTTTGAGATACTTTCGTACTCTGTTGAAGGAGTCTTTGGTATTGGGTACGAAGAAGTATAGACCCAACTGAGAACATGTATCTCTACCGGTCGTGACATCGTTTTTGCTGTTGGTCACCTCACCGTCGAGAGAGAGGAGGAATGTCCACGCCCAGTCGAGGTCGGTCTGGTACCAGCAGTATGCCACGATAGGTCTCTCGGAGGCTCTTGTGATATCGTTGATACTCTCTCTGGTCGTCTGATGAGGAGTGATCCAGAAGTGCCCTTTGATATCGCTACTAGACATCACATCTATGGGAACCTGCTCGGAAAACTCTTTACATGTTCTCTCGAGTACCTCCTGGTCTTTGTACTCCACATACTGATAGTCGTCGAGGATTTTGAGTTTCATACTCTCTATCCTACATCTGACATGATCCTTGTCCTTGAGGAGATTGACCTTGACAGCCTGTCCGTGATACGCCTTTCTCAGGGTAGAGACATTGCAGTCTTTGATGACCGTATGGTCCCAATCTATCGTAAACGGCGTACCGAGGAGGTTGATATTGCTAAATGTCGTCCCCATCGTTTTGTATTCCGGAGTCGTGCCGGTCGCGGTAACGGGATTTTCAGGCGTATCGTCTCTGATCACCACCTCCATCTTGTTGGCGTTGATCTCTATGGCATCGAAATCGAGACCATGATCTTTCGCCTCCTGATAGTAGTTGACTGTTTCGGTGGAGTTGGACTCGTAGACGAAGTTGTTCGTTCTGTTCACGATTTTGTTTCCGTTTTTGTCCTTACCCTGCTTGATGGGAAGAGCTATCAGATCTCTGGCACCGTACTTTTTGGCGAGGTCGCTCTGGGTATCACAGTAGATTTCGAACATATTCTTCTTGTCACCGCCGTCTGGATCGATCATATGGAAACCTTCGTCCAGACCGTATGTCTCACAGAATCCACCTTCGGGCGGTTCACATTTGGAGAGTTCGACATCGTAGTGTCTGCCATCCTTGTCGTCGTAATGAGCCACATATACGAGAGACTTGCCCCATTTACAGGGGTCGAATCCCATATCGAACATGGACGAATTGTGAAGCTGGTTGTAACCCAACGCATCGTTCGCCGGTCCGTATGGATTGCCTACGGGGTATGTGACCGCTTTTCCACCGAATATGGTCGTATCCATACCCATGGCTCCATTGTTCCATCCGCTCGAGGTGGTAGTGGCATCGGCGACCTTGTTTCCATCCTGGTCGATGACATCGTTGGTCTGCATGAACGAGAAGGAGAACATACTGGCGTCGTGTACCTCGTCCACAGTGGCGTTCGTCACCTCTTCGTTCGAATGTATGGGGACTCTGATATCTTTCATCATACTGAATCCGCCACAATTCATGAAGTTGAACGACATACCTCCGACACTGATATCGGAGTAGCACATCTTACATTTGCCTAGACCGAAATCGTCGGCATCGCTATCCTGGATAAAGTCGGGATTGTTGCCGTCTATCTTGATCGCGCCTTCGGCCGTCAGACCGCCATGATACTTCCAGTTGGTGGAGTCGTTTTTCAGATTCACTTCGCCTTTGGTATAGATGAAGGCTTTCATGGTCGTATCACCGCCTCCATCACCTATACTCTTGAAATCTCCTCCGACATAGATGAAGAGGTCTCCCGCTCTGGAGTCGGTATCGGCATTCATCACAAAGTTTTTCAGATTGATCTGAAGATCGTTTTTGACGAATATTCTGACGACACCGTCGTTGGGAAGTACGATAGTGTTTCCTTCACCTTCGAATGAGATACTTCTGAAGTAGTAATCCCCCGGTTCGAACGAAAGGGTATATCCTCCGTTTACCGTCAAATCACCTGCGACCAGGACATTGGTCGGATTGTCTTCATAGGTATCTTTGGGACTGAAGTGTATTTCTGTCTTTCCATCGGCCTTGGCATATTTGAGATTACCATAATATAGCCCTTCGATATCGCCAGGAGTCGAATCGCCAGGATCGACGGGGTCGTTGTCTCCGGTCACATTGGTATCCACGAAATCATGCGTATAGATGTTCGCCGGAGGCTCCTGCTGTCCACACACTTCATTGGCGCCGGTACAGTCAGGAGCCGCGAAGCACTCGACTTCACCAGATATCTGCCCATCGGGATAGCTCAACTTCATCGTACCGCATGCTCTGTCATCGCTACTCGAAGAGCTGATGGAGGTGTAGCTGACGAGTACATTGCTGAAGACACCGCATGTGTATTCGTTTTGATATCTCGGTTTTCCGCTGTATCTCTTGACCTCTATGAAGACTCTCGCGCTATCGCTGTGAGCAGAGGGGAAACTATTGTCTTCTATCGTATAGTCGAATGAGACATTGCCTTCGAACGATGCATCGGGTGTATATGTGAAGCTACCGTTCTCTTCGAGAGAGAGCGTACCGCTCGATGGGTCGGTATGTGCGGTGACTTTGAGGTTGCTTCCTTCGTCCACAGGAGCGTCCGTGATGACATTTCCTATGACTATACTCTGACTGTCCGTACTGTAGTAGTTGTCTTTGGCGTCCACTTCGCCGTCTATGTTCACGATGACGGTATCTTTGGAGCTCGCGCCTTTGCTATCGGTCACTATCAGAGTGATTTCATGCTCGCCTACCGTATAGTCGTCTTTGCTGAATGTAGCGTCGGTGCTTATCACCTCGTCGTACTCGTTTCTCCACTCGAAAGAGATACTGTCTCCATCGGGGTCGCTACTGTTGCTTCCGTCGAGTGTAACCGTATCTCCCTGATTGGCGGACTGGTCCGCACCGGCATCGGCTACGGGAGGTCTGTTTTCTATCACATGCACTATCACCGTATCTCTGCCTTTGGCACCGAATCCATCGGTCACTTCGAGAGTGAATGTATAGTTGCCTTCGCTCGAATAGCTGTCGCTGTATGTGGCTGTAGTCGCCACCTCCGTACCGTTGTCGTCATACCATCTGTAGCTGGCGATACTGTCTCCGGCATCGGAGTCCGTACTGGCGCTTCCATCCACGGTGAATGTATCGTCGATTCTCACGGTTATATCGGCGCCCGCATCGGCGGAAGGAGGATTGTTTTTGTAGAGATAGTCGGTAGAGATAGTCTCACTCCCTCTGATATGAGCGTCGTTTCTCCACTTGATACGGGCGTAAGCCCCTCCACCCAACTCTACATACTCTATCTTCAGCTTGTGACATCCGGCACTCAGGTTGACGCTTCCGCTATCTTTGTAGTTGTTGGAGCCTCCCGTCCAGCTGGCACCGTCATATACGAGGTTTCCATCTATATAGAGCTTCATCTTGTCGTCGTGAGCGAGAGAGAAGATATAGTTCGCACTCTCCGCTACGGCGAGATAGCCTGTCCATATGGTACTGAAGCTGTCCGCGTTCACACTGCTGTCGGGCGCGCCTGTACCCCAATCGAAATCGATATCGGCATCGGTCCTCTCCAGAGCGATATCACCATCCAGTGATGTATCGTTGAAGTACTGTCCGAGGAGTCCATGAGTACCGTCACCGCAATTTGGAATATTCTCTTTATATACCTCTACATCGGATGTGTAGCTATTGTTGCTCATATCAGGGTCGTTCGTGGTGGGTACGAGCTCGACACTCTGAGTCAGAGTCCCCTCCGCGGTGGGTTTGAGTACGATTTCGAAATCTTTGTCGGGTGCGTCGGTCGCGAGGGTATTGCTCTTGGTACAGGTGATCACACTTCCCGCACTCAGGCTACCGCTCGTTATGTCACACGAAAAATCTCCCCCTCCGGCTACCTGTGAAACGGAGACGAGTTCTACATCCTGGTCATACGATATCTTCAGCTTGATCGGCCCTGCCGAGTCGTTCGAACTGTCTTTTAGCACTCTGACATAGAATTTGGTCTCTTCACCAACAGATGGATTCGATGGATTGGGAGTGGCATATTCGACTACCGATATATCGGCTTCTCTTCTATCGTTTATCTTGATGGTGAAGTCCTCTTCGTATGTCCCTCCATGCCCATCGTCCGTCTTGATACGGATAGAGTAGCTGTTTTTGGTCTCGTAGTCGAAGACTTCGTTCGCTTCGAGTCTGTCTCCGTTTATCTTGAACGAAGATGTATCCCCTCCCACGATAGTGTAGGTGAAGGTCGTATCCGTACTGTCGGGGTCTGTGGTGGTGAGAGTACCTATCAGATCTCCGACGGCATTGTTTTCATCTATATCGTCGTTGCTCAGCGCTATATCGGTAGGAGGGTGATTGGTTCTATTGACCGTAACGCTACTGTCGATAGTGTTGTTCGCCATATTCGGGTCGGTCGTCACCGTCGATACGATTTTGGCTGTCTGAGTGAGAGTACCGTCGTCGAGAGGTTTGACACCGATATAGAAATTTTTCGTAGCGTTCAGATTCGACCATACACTCTTTTTGGTACATGTGATGTAACTGCCCGCACTCAGAGTACCGCTGGTCGTATCACATGTAAATCCCGCCGCGGGATTTACCGAATCTATCTCTACATCCATATTGTATTTGAATGTAGCGACGATATTTCTATATGCGGTACTCGGCCCGTGGTTGATACCTTTTACCGAAAATGTGACTGTTTCACCCACGACCGCCGGATTTGGTGTGGGAGCGCTCTTTTCGACAAACTCCAAATCGGCTTTGGTCACGAGAGTGAAATCTATATCGAATTTCAGATAATGTCTCCACCATCCGTTATCCTCTTCTACCTTTATATAATAGGTAGTCCCGCTCGCGACATCGAAGGTATGGGTGTAACTGTCATCGCCCGAATCGCTGATGGCTATCTCATGACCGTCGCAACTGGTGCCGATATAGACTTTCTGGTCTTCGCCACTTCTATCGACGGCTACGGTCACCGTACCGGCGGTATTGGTCGTAAATTTGAAATACCTCGCGTATCCATCATCTTTCGAATTGGAATCTTCGCTATACGAAGCCGAAGCGTTCTTTTTCGCTCCATCCAGTCCGCTCACTTTCTCTCCCGGGCATGAGTAGTCCGCAGACCACGCTACACCCGATATGGATACGGAAGCTATAGCTATGGCGAATAGTGGCGCCCTGACCGCCCGGACTCCACTTCCGACTCCTCTCATCATAAACAGTAGCGGCATCAATAGCCATCTACCGAACCATTTCGCGAAACTTTTCGCGCTTTTTTCAGTCCGCATAACACACTCCTTGACTGTTTTTCTGATAGCTTACATGGAAAGGGAAAGTATATTTATCAAGAGAATACGGACAATCTTTGCAGAATCGTCCTCTTTTGATGCAACCCAACCACCCACCATGTTGCTATATACTCTATGATAATACTATTTGTTTTAAAAATATCTTAAATTTGCCATATTACCTGTAACTGAAGCTCATAAATCACACAAAAGTCCCAATTTTTCGACCTTTTGAACTCTATCTTCGTGCAAAAAGTGAAATAATGTTAAAATCCTCTTTACAAATTTCATACCAAAGGATAGAGATGGATATCACCAAGATAGGGTCGGGAGAGAATCCCGATGCCGTAAAAGCGATTATCGAAGTACCATACGGCTCAAATGTCAAATATGAACTCGACAAGGAGAGTGGAGCGATAGAGGTGGATAGAATCATCTACTCCGCCATGTTTTACCCCGCAAACTACGGATTCGTCGCCAATACCCTCTCGGACGATGGAGACCCCGCGGATATACTCGTAATATGCGACTATCCGCTACACCCTGGCTCATATATCAAGTCGAGACTCGTCGGCGTGCTCATGATGGAGGACGAGAGCGGTATCGACGAAAAACTGATAGCCGTACCGGTGGAGAAGATAGACCCCAGATATAAGGATATAGAGGATATAGACGACCTCCCCGAGCATACTCTGGCGAGAATCAAAAACTTTTTCGAGACATATAAAATGCTCGAACCGAACAAATGGGTCAAGGTGACGGGCTTCAAAGGCAAAAAAGAGGCTACCGAGATTCTGGCTCAAGCCATAGAGAACTACAACAAAGATTAATCCCTCCAAAAACTCCCGCCTAACAGAGAGGCGGGATGGACAGATAGCGTGAACTCCACTACTTCATCAGAGATTGCAGACCGACAAAAGTACCATATAGCAGAGACTCCCTGCAGACTCCGGAACTCCTCTTCATCTCGATATCGCTTTTTAGCAGATAGTCGTATATCCTGAGCAAAACGGCGGGAGAGAGTCGCAGTGCTATCGACGCTCGGCGCTCTTCCAACTCTCGGGGAAGCTTGTAGCCGAGTATCTCCTTCGAATCTGGTCTGCCGTATAGCCTGGCGTATGCGTTGAACATGAATATCTGCTGTGTAAATCTCTGAAGCGACCTCATGATGGTGTTTTCATCCTCTCCGAGTTCGAGAAGCTTTTCGAGAGTGTGGGATATGGACTTACCGTCGAAGAGTTCGGTAAAGAGCTCTTCCATACCGAGAGACGATGCGCCGAATACCTGATTGTCGATATCTTTTCCGGTGATTTTCTCCCCTGATATAGCCAACTTTTCGATCTCTTTCACACATAGTGAGAGGTCGTTTCTCTCCACCGTCATCAGATGGGAGAGTGCGTATGTATCTATATCCAGCCCGACTCTTTGCGCCTCCTGGGAGAGTATCGTAACCCCTTCGTTCGTATTGGAGGGAAAGAGTCTCACCGCCACACCGCCACTCTTGGCGGAAAACGAAGAGAGTAGAGGTTTGGCATCTCTATCCTCTCCCTCGAATAGAAATACGAAGTAGTTGGAGGCATTGGACTGAGCGAGAGAGACGAGAGTGTCCAACTCCTTTTTGGGTATCTTCCTGTCTCTCCTGACGATAAGCAGATTTTCATCTCCGAAAAGCGACGATTCGCTCAGATAACTCTTCGCCCTCTCGAAGTCGTACTCGTCGTAATATAGAGATAGAGCGGTAGCACCATCCGATACCCTCTCGCGGTAGAGTCTCAGATACTTCTCTTTGAAATATAGATTCTCCCCATAGAGTAGCAGAGCGTGGGGGAGCCCCTGGGAAAGAAGCTTTTCGAACTCTCTGCGGTACATACCTAAACTCCCCTCTCCACTCTGCCCTTTACCTCCGCCATCACCGACGCTCTCGCCAAATCGACATGGGTCAACTCTATCTCCACCCGTTCGAACAGCGAAAGGTCATCTGCTCTGCAGTAGGCTTCGAGACCGTCTATCTCTGCCATGACAGAGAGTTTCGCGGAGCTGTCGCCACCGGCGGTATCTATATCCACCACCTCCGCCACGAATCTCTCTCCCACTCTCTCCAGAGCCCATCGTGCCAGTTTGCGGGATACGAAATCCATCTCCGCACCCGACGCTTTTCTCTCGAGTTCACTCACCCTCACAGCCATCGATTCGATATTTCTGAGCAGATACTCCCTCTTTCGCTCGTCATGATGGATACGGGCCTTTATGAGATGGTGCAAAATCAAATCGCTGTATCTGCGAATCGGGGAGGTGAAGTGCGAATAGCTCTCGAAACCCAGACCGAAATGGCCACTGTCTTCGCACGAGTATCCCGCCCTTTTGAGAGACCTGATTATCAGACCGTCCACTTCGGACTCCAGACCCGCTTTTTTCGCTTCGGCCTGTATCTCTCTGATGAGTTCGGCGCTACTGCACTCCATAGCGTCCATATCCACGAAGAGCCCCGCCGTCGCCAACTCTTCGAGAAGGGCGCTCATACTCTTTTGGGAGGGTGCGTCGTGGACTCTGAATATGGCGTCGCACTCTCCGGAAAAGAGCGCCGACGCACTCCTGTTCGCCATCAGCATACACTCTTCTATCAGAGAGTGCGAACGGGTTCCCGTCTCCAGCGTGGTGGATGAGATTTTGCCTTCGGCGTCGAGCTTCAATCTCACCTCCGTCGCTCTGAAGTCAAACCCCTTTTCGAGCCGTTTTTTTCTCGAACGGCGCGTTATCTTCTCGAGCGGTATCAGCCAGTCGAGTATCTCCGCATCTCTCTCGTCGGCGCTTCTCCCTCCGGATTCGAGTATCATATCGACCGTATCGTAATCGAATCTCCGTCTCGAGTGTATGACAGCTTCGAAAAATTCGCTATCTACCATCTCCAGAGTATCCATGTCCAGAGTGATACGGCATACGAAAGCGAGTCTGTCCAGACGCGGTTTCAAAGAGCAGATATGTTCGCTCAACTCTCTGGGAAGCATCGGAAATGCTTTGTGGGGAAAGTATGTGGTAAATCCCCTCTCTCTCGCTTCGAGGTCTATCGGGTCGTAAAACGGTACATAGTGAGATACATCAGCAATCGCCACATAGAGTGTGTGGTTACGGGTATCGAAATAGATGGCATCGTCGAAATCTTTCGCCGACTTTGGGTCTATCGTACAAAATGGGAGATTTCTCAGGTCTCTCCTGGCATCTATCTCTTCGGGGAGGACCGTAGATGGTATGGATAGAGCCTTCTCTACCGCTTCGGGCGGAAATCTATCGTCTTTGCGCTCATACAGGAGCAGAGATATCCTCTCGTCTATACGGGAGTCTCCGAGATGACCTATCACCTCTTTGACGGTGAAGTCGCGCGAATCGACGAGAAAGACCGTCCCATCCTTGAAGATGGATAGGTCCGTACCGGGCATCTTCACATCGAGTGGAGCCCCGCTCCTCATATCCCGTACGGAAAACTCCGCATCCCCTTTGGATGTATATGCGAGTATCACATTGTAAGCCATCCGTGTGATTGCCACCACTCTGCCCGTCGCTCTGCCTCTGCGACCTATGATACGGCGTACGACCACTTCGTCGCCACTCATGGCATCACCCATCTCGGAGGGTTCGACGAGCAAATCCCTCACACCTTCGCTGGAGGATTCGACATATCCCCTGCCACTCTGAGAGATATAGAGTCTTCCCACTCTATACAGGGAGGAGAGACGATAGAGAGAGTCTTCGCACCTCTCTATCGCTCCTATCTCGGATAGCTTTCGGTATATTTCACGCTCTCCCCTCTCCAACTCTTCGGGTAGAAATCCACCAGTCAACTGTATAGCGAAAGGGCTCAACTCTCTCTCCTGCTCATATTCGCCGAAAAGGCTCTCATCATGAGTTTCTCATCGAGTATTTGAGCTCTTCGAGTCTCTCTATTCTCTCTTCGGTCGTGGGGTGGGTACGAAACAGATTTCCCAGTGAACTACCGATACCGCTGAATGGATTTACGATGAACATATGCGCGGTCTGAGGCTCGGCATCGTGTATGACCCCCTGTCTGGCATAGTTTTCCAGCTTGGAGAGAGCCCTCTGCAACCATTCGGGATGACCTGTCAACTCCGCGGCACCGCGGTCCGCCTCGAACTCTCTGGACCTGCTGATACTCATCTGTATGATTGTCGCCGCGAGTGGCATGACTATCATCAGTACGATTGTGACGAATGGATTTCTATCTCTGTCCCCACCGAAAAACATCCCGAAATTGGCAAGCATCGAGATGGCACCCGCAATGGTGGCGGCTACCGTACCTATCAGCATATCGTAATGTTTGATATGGCTCAACTCGTGCGCTATGACACCGGCTATCTCCTCTTCGTCGAGCAGATTCAGCAGTCCTTCGGTCACGGCGACCGCGGCATGCTCATAATCCCTGCCGGTGGCGAATGCGTTTGGCACGGGGTCCGGTATGATATAGAGGCTGGGCATCGGCAGACCCGCACGAGATGTCAGCTTTCTGACGATATCGTAGAGTCCCGGAGCGTTTCTCTCATCTACCGGTACGGCATCGTAATGGGCGAGGACCTGCTTGTCGCTGTAGTAGTATGCATAAAAGTTCATACCCGAAGCCATGATAAAAGCGATTATCATTCCACTGCGTCCCCCTATCATACCGCCAAACCAGATAAACATCAGCGTCAATCCGACCATTAGAAAATATGTTTTGAATTTTTCCATAAAATCCCCCTTGTAACATACTGTTTCATATATTGTATACTCTCAGGTATAACGAAGTGTGAAAAATCACGAATTGGATAGAAATTCCGCCACTTTGAGCAGGTCGCTGTAGGCTTCTCTCTTCGCGGAGGGGTTTCTCAGGAGATAGCTTGGGTGGTATGTGGGCAATATCGTCATCCCTCTGTGGCGGATGATATTGCCCCGCACTTTTCCCACCGGAGTCTCGTCGTCCGTCAGATATCTATATGCGGTAGCGCCGAGAGTCACTATCAGAGATGGCGATACGATATCTATCTGTTTCATCAGATATGGACGGCATACGATAGCTTCGGAAGTCGTCGGGACTCTGTTTAACGGCGGTCGGCACTTGACGATATTGGCTATATAGACGCTTCGTCTGGGGATATGGAGAACATTTTCGATCATTTTCGTGAGCAACTCTCCCGACCTGCCCACAAAGGGGCGACCGGTGCTATCCTCCATCGCTCCGGGCCCTTCGCCCACGAACATCACAGAGGCATTCGTATCCCCCTCTCCGAAGACCACTTTTCGCCTCGTTTTGGAGAGTTCGCACAGATGGCACTCCTGTACCATCTCCCTCAGCGCCTCCATACTCTCCGGCAGTTCACACACCTCCGGTTCTATCTCGGATATCTCCATATCCGTATATCTGTATCCGAGACCTTTCAGGATATACAGCTCTCTCAGTTTCAGGGCGTTGTGGAGGTCTCTCATACGCTGTGCCCTCTATCCGAAGAGAGATGCCTCTTGTCTATCTATCTCTTCGAGAATCTCTCTGCCCGTAGAGTCCGTGGAGTATATGAAAGCGTAGTTGAAGTGGCTCTTTTTCAGAATCTCCCGCGCCTCCTGAGCCCCTTCGAACCAGATGGGACGCTCCACACCGTCGACTTTCGTCGATGGTGGTGTGAGTACGATACTCCTCGCCCAGCTACTCTGATATCTGACATACTCCCTCGCGGCGACGATATCCTCTCTGTTGTCGCAGAATATCACCACTCTGTCACTCTCCGAACCGGAGACTCTCGATAGTTTCGCATCCACGAATACCGGCATGAAGTGACGGGTATATCTGAGTCTCTCGATACTGTACGGTATCTCTCTGCGGTCGCAAAATCCCACCGCCTTGAGCAGATATCCCAGATGGAAAGGAGCCATCTCCCTGTTTTGATAGATATAGGAGCCTATCCTGAAAGTGGACCTGAAGAGGGTGTCGGATACCATATATCCATCCGCAGGCTCTTCGATACGCTCGGGATTGGCTGATACACTCCTCGCCAGCACCTCGTCGGTAGTGACGAAGATGGAGCCTTCGCCGTTGAGAAGAGCTTCGAAAGCCTTCATCCACTCATCGGGGAGAAATACCAGAGGAGACCTGCCCGAAACGATCATCTTGAGAAAGGTATATTCGTGATTTTCGAGCAGATATATCTCGCTCTCTTTTCGCAACTGTACATATCTCAAGAGCCTGAAAGCCGCCTCCCTGACGGATGGTACCTCTATCCACGCTATCTCGTCGTCCATACCCGTCGGGGTATCTCCTTCGAAGATGACCGCATAGGCTCCATTCTCCACCGCTTTGGGAATATCCTCTCTCCTGCCCGCGAAAAACAGATCTCCGTTTTCGACTTTGGAGGGATATACGGTAGCCCCTTCCACAGCCTGTATCGAGGGCTCCGTCACCAGCTCGCCACCGGTGATATTCAGTACATCGCTTATCTTCATAATCACCCTATCGGGGTTCCGGCTTTTCTCGGTTTTTCGGGTCTTATCAATACCAGTCCGCTATCGTCTTTGGCCGCCAGAATCATCCCTTCGGATAGCATCCCCATCAGTTTGGCCGGTTTGAGATTGGCTACCACACATACCTGAGTCCCTACGAGGTCGTCCGGCGAATACCACTCTTTGATACCGGCTATCACCTGTCTGGGCCTATCCTCTCCCAAATCGACCTGTAGTCTGAGAAGTTTTTTGCTCCCTTTGACCTCTTCGGCTTCGAGTACGCTTCCCACCTTCAGAGATGTTTCGAAAAATTTGTCTATGGTTATGAGACCATCCTCATCCTCTCCGGAGCTCTCTTTCGCGCTCTCACCGCTCTTGGCGCTCTTCTCCTGCGCTTCGGGAACCTCCTGCATGAGAGGCTCCTCCACCCTCGGGAAGAGAGGCGGTATCTTCTTTATGGTAAAAAGATCGAGCATCTCTTTTTCGACGAAATATCTTCTATAGCTATCGTTGTCTATCTCGATATCGAGTGCTTCGGCTATCTTCTTCGTAGTCGCAGGCATAACGGGATGCAACATGATAGATACTCTCGCCAGGATATTGGCGATGAGACCGTTGAGCGCGTGCGCCTCCTCCTCTCTGCCCTCTTTCATCATCTTCCACGGCTGATATCTGTCTATCGCCTTGTTGGCGACGGAGAGAGGTCTCCATAGCTCTTCGAGATATCTATGGAGTTGCATATCGAAGAGGAGAGGTTCGAGTTTGGACATCGACTCCTCCACCTCCTCCATCTCCCGAGAGTAGTATTTTCGTACATCGTCGCTCTTAACCACACCTTCGGAGTATTTGGAGCTCATCCCTATGAGTCTGTTCAGGAGATTTCCCAAATCGTTCCCGAGGTCGGAGTTGATTCTGTCTATCAGAGCCTTCTGGCTGAAATCCCCGTCACCGCCGAATGGAACCTCTCTGAGCATGAAGTAGCGGAAATTATCCAATCCGTAGGCATCCGCCACCTCTTTGGGGTTGACGACATTTCCTCTGGATTTGGACATCTTTTCGCCATTTCTGGTCCACCAGCCGTGCGCGGCGATATGTTTTGGCAGAGGCATATCGAGACTCATCAGAAATGCCGGCCAGTAGATGGCGTGGAAGCGGAGAATGTCCTTGCCTATCAGATGCACTCTCGCCGGCCAGAAATCTATCAGTTTTTCGTCCGTACCGTAACCGAGCGCGGTGAGATAGTTCATCAGGGCATCGAGCCAGACATACATCACATGCTGGGGGTCGTTCATCTCTTTGGGGAGTTTGACACCCCAATCGAAGCTGGTCCTGGTGATGGAGAGGTCTTCGAGTCCACCCTCTACGAATCTGACCACTTCGTTTTTTCTCGTTTTGGGCAATATGCACTTTTCGTTTTCGGCATACCACTTCAGAAGTCTCTCCTGATAGTTGGAGAGTCTGAAAAAGTAGCTCTCCTCCTCCACGATACTGGTAGATTTCCCACACTCTGGACAGAATTCTGAATCTACGAGCTGGGTCTCCGTAAAAAAGGTTTCGCACGATATGCAGTAGTGACCTCTATATGTATCTTTGTAGATATCACCCTTTTCATACATTTTGGCGAAGGC
>Ga0256913_10000523_pt1 | contig 19911 bp, 11 predicted proteins | sample Axial_MatmetaG_FD_185970 | JGI IMG/M metagenome (GOLD analysis project Ga0256913, IMG submission 185970) | Deep-sea worm associated microbial mat communities from Axial Seamount, Juan de Fuca Ridge, Pacific Ocean - Axial_Mat | ecosystem: Environmental > Aquatic > Marine > Oceanic > Microbial... | reverse complement strand
GGTTGTGAATAAAAATCTTTAAAGAACTCATCATAGCTTTTCAGGTCTTTGTTTTCTGATAATTTTTCCCTGTTATCGGGAGTGATTATCCACAGGTAATGATCGCCTCGCTGAATGTCACGTAAAAGCATCGGATTATCAAGGAGAGCGTTCCTGTACGTGTCGGCTTGTTTGATGGTTCTAAACCCTGATACCGTGATATTTTTGTACCCTTCAATGAAGTCGCTCATTTCAACTTTCAAGCTGTCTGCAGTATAATTGTTCTTCGTGTAGTTCGTATAGATCTTCATCATCTTGTTGTAATCTATACCTCCCTTTTCAAATACAATCATCACATCTTGCGGGGCCTCCTTGTTTTCGATCCATTCGGGTTTTGGTGGAGTTACAACTTTAGGTTGCTGTGTTGCCTGCCCAGTTACTTTTGTTGTATCTGCGATAACTTCTGTTGCTGCAGCAGTAACAGCCGTAGCTACTTTTGTTTGTTGTTTAGGTTCTTCTTTTGTTTTTTCTTTTACAGATTCAACGGGGATATAATTCAGGACTTCGGGTCTGGAGTAAAAATCTTTGAAGAATTCATCGTAACCTTTCAGATCTTTATTTTCTGACAACTTTTGCTTGTTATCCGGAGTAATTATCCACAGGTAATGATCGCCTCGCTGAATGTTACGAAGAAGCATTGGATTGTCAAGAATGGCATTTCTGTATGTGTCAGCTTGTTTGATGGTTCTGAACCCTGATACTGTAATGCTTTTGTATCCTTCGATGAAGTCGCTCATTTCAACCTTCAAACTGTCTGCAGCGTAATTGTTTCTTGTGTAGTTCGTATAGATCTTCAACATCTTTTTGTAATCCGAGCGTCGCTTCTCAAATGCGATCATCACATTCTGCGGGGCAGTTTTATCTTCTGACCATACTTTTGGTGCCGGAGCTTTTTCTACAGGTTGTTCTGCAGTTTTTGTCGTGTCAGCAGTAATCGCAGCTGCTACTGCTTCACTTGTTCCGGCAGCTTTAGCCTGATTCTTTTCTCCCGGTTGTTTTGCACGCATTTCTTCCGGGACATCTTTCATGTCAACAGACTTAAGATAGTACTCTTTGAAGAATGCATCATAATTATTGATCTGTCCCGAAGAGAGGAAAAACTTAAGGTTAGAATCCGAGATCACAAAAAGCTTTGTTTTGACAGAATCGGAAGAAAGGAAAATTTTGTTTTCATGCTCACGTAATGCATAGAAATAATCCATTCCCTCAAGTTTGTTATTAAATCCGCGAATTAATATCACAGGAGAATTATCCGGTAGTCGGGTTGTTTCGATTCCATAATCGTTAAGCAGGTAACGTGAGAAATTGAAATCGGCCATATTGAATACAATGCGGTTAATATCGGCACCTGCAGGCGGAAGAGCAATGAAATTCTGTTTTTCATTCGGGGTATACTTAAATCCCGAAATGTCGGTTTCCGTTTTCTTCCCCGTTTCTTCCGATCCTTTTGTCATCTCTTCTACCCTTGCTCTCAACAATGACTGATAAGGTTTTTCACTTTTTACGGGAGTGCGTCCCTCATTTAGTTGTTTCAATAAGGCTGAAGCCAATTCTGCCTGCCGGGTTCCTGAATTTTCACTTGTGATCACTTCCAATTCCTGTTTGAACTTTTCGGCATTACCTTCGCGGGCAAACGACAATGCTTTTATCAGTCTGTAATTAGGCAGATAAATATTTGTTGTGTCATTTAACTCTATTTCATTTGCCTTATTGATCACGGCTTCGTAATTACCGTTAAGATATTCGGCATAGGTTGCAGAGTATTCATCATCCACTTTTTTGCTGGCAGCTTTTATTTTTGCCAGATAATCAGGATCCTCGAGGTATTGAATGAATTTGCTTGAAGGGAATTTCTCCTTAAGCATACTCAAAGTTCTCAGTCTGTTTATCCTGTCTCCGTTGGCATCGTATGCCCGGTAAAGAGCAATGTATACTTTCTCCATGTCCTCTTCAGGTATCTCTTTTGAGTGGATACATGCCTCGAACATTTCTATTGCCCTCGGATAATTCTTAAGCTGGTCAAGGAATATCATTCCTGCTTCATATCTGCTGATATCCCGTGTAAAGAGAGCTTTTGAATAGGCTTCTTTTGAAAGAGGGATATTGGCGAGTAACTCTTTCTTTGTGGGTATCTTGGATTTCTGATTCGTTCCGGATTGAGCCGGTTGTTCGGAGGTTTGTTTAGAGGATAAACTGTCAGACGGGACCCCCGGTGCATCTGTTCCTCCGGGTTCTCCCGGAATGCCGGGTTCATCAGGAACACTGCTTCCCTGATCTGCCAATCCTTTATTACTTCTTCTCCAGTTATCCTCAAGTTTTCGATCCCCCCAAACACGTTTAAATTCCTGTTTGCCCATCTCTTTAGTGGCAACATTGTAGAAATACCATTTTCCTGATCCTCCGGGTGATCTTACGTTCTGGTAGCTTCCGCCTCCACCGTATATCAGGGAGTTACCTTCCTGTTTACGCTGAGCTTTCATTGCTAATTCCATCTCAATTTTCGCATCGGAAATTATTTTATCGATGAAATTATTTCTTTCGGTCTCGCTCATGTCGGCTATAGTTATCAGGCTGTCCTCCCGGTTGATGATGTCAAGTTGTTCTACCAGTAATTGCAGTGTGTTATGCCTTGTGCTGATCTCTTCATACCTTTTATAGTCCTCTGCCATTACCGTTAGTGTACTGTCGTAATACATGTATGCCGGTTTGAACTCTTCATTATTAAAATAAATGTCAGCAATGGCAAGGAAAGACAAAGCTTTCTGATAATCATTGTTGACACTTACGTCTGCTGATGTCCTGAAACTGTTTATAGCTTCTTCTTCATTATCGAAATTTAGATATACCTTGCCGAGAGCATAGTAAATCTGATCCTGGAACTCTTCGTTTTTTTTATCACGAAGCATTTTTTTTATCTGCTTCATTATTTCATCGATGGAGGCATCACGGTAAACGATCGCAGCTTTTCTAAGCCTGGCATTAAAAGCCATTTCATAATCCGGCTTGTATTTCAGCGACAGGGCATAAGCATTTGCAGCAGCATCGTCATCTCCTGTGAGTTCTTCTATCTGAGCTAAGATGAAAGCGTATCGTGCCTTTTTATCATGGTCTTTTATCCCTTCAATGGCATTCTTCAAAACAGGGGCAGCTTCTTTATATTTCTGCTGTTTTAGCAGTAGATTGGCATACACCTCCATGTACTTCCCGTATAGATTTTCAGGAGCTTTACCGTCGAGGTCATAAATTTCCAATGCTATACGTGCACCGTTGAAATCGTTCAGTTCTGTGTATGCCCTTGCTTTCCATATCAGGGCATTATATTTGTTCTTATCGTTGGGAAAATCGTTTATCAGCAGGTCGAAGGTCCTGATAGCCTGTCTGAAATCATGTTTTATCACCTGTGCTTTACCTATAAGCAACAGGGCATCGTCAACCCATTTGTTATACTCTTTTTTATTATAGAAATCCTTTTTTGGTTTTCCTGGTTTTTTCTTTGGGCGTGCTGTTATTGAGTGACGTACAATAAGCTTAGTGCCTTTTTCAATGGCTTTGTCCATGTTCGATGAAGCTACGCTTGCAGCCTGCTCGTCCGATTCCTCGAACATAGGCAATACCTTGTTGAAATTATCTTTGTAAGATTCCTCGATGGCCTTTATTCCTGCCTTGTAACTCTCGTTGCCATTGAAGTATACATTGTAATGTGAGGTCAGGGCATGAAAGTTACGACTGAGCCATGTGTTTTTTTTTGTAGAACATCCCCACAAAAGGACAAGAACAATAAGTAAATATCTCCGGTATGGCATGGGGCAATTGAATCTTCTGTTTTATTTAAAACTGTATTTTGACAAAAATATTTTATTTATTGTCAATTTTCATCATAAGACGGGAACAATTTAGAAAAATACTAAAATTCTTTGTTTTGTCTTTAATTGCAAAACCTTTATTCCATAATTTGGAACAAAATCCAAAACAATTCGTAATAATTAAATCATAAGTAGTTTTGGATTATTAACAGTACCGTGTAATTTAATTTTTTAAGCGTGAAAATAAACATCATTGAGGACGATCGTGTATTCAACCGTATGATAGAGTATACACTTACGTTGAATCCTGATTATGAGGTGGCTACATATTACAACGGTAAGGATTTTCTTGACAACCTGTCGAATAATCCGGATATCGTTACCCTTGACCTCGGCTTGCCCGATTTCTCAGGTGATGATGTCCTGAAGCGTATAAAAAAATATAATCCCGAAATAGAGGTCATAATAATATCAGGTCAGGATGATATATCTACTGCCGTAAAGCTTTTGAAACAGGGTGCTTACGATTACATCACAAAAGATGAGAATATAAAAGAGCGGCTTCTTCACAGTATTCATAACATCATCAATACCAAATCGCTGAAGAACGAGATCTATCAGTTAAAGACTGAGATAACCAATAAATATGAGTTCAAGCATGCTATCATTGGAGAGAGTCCTGCCATTAAAAATATTTTTGCCTTGATCGATAAGGCCATTAAAGTTCCGAATATCAATGTTTCAATAACAGGAGAGACAGGTACGGGTAAGGAGCTTATTGCAAAAACGGTTCATTACAGTTCGCCGCGAAAGGACCGTCCCTTCATTGCCGTAAATATGGGAGCTATCCCGTCTGAGCTTATCGAGAGTGAATTGTTCGGTCATGAGAAAGGTGCTTTTACGGGTGCGGTTACTGCTAAAAAAGGAAAGTTTGAAGAGGCTGACGGTGGTACGATTTTTCTGGATGAAATAGGGGAGATAGATATGAACCTGCAGGTGAAACTTTTACGGGTACTGCAGGAAAGGGAAATTACCAGAGTGGGCAGTAATGCAACCATTAAAATAAATACAAGAATTATAACGGCCACTAATAAGGATCTCTCGGAAGAGGTAAGAAAGGGTAATTTCAGGGAGGACCTCTATTATCGTTTGTTGGGATTGCCTATTCAGCTTCCGTCACTTAAGGAGCGTAAGAACGATGTTTTACTTCTTGCTGAACATTTCCTGGATGAGTTCTGTAAAGAAAATAATCTTGAAAGACTTATTCTTACCCCTGCAGCTAAAAAGAAACTGATGAAGTATTCATTTCCTGGAAATGTGCGTGAGCTGAAAGCCGTAATTGAACTCGGAGCCGTTCTTACCAATTCGGAAGAGATCGATGAAGAACAAATCGTTTTCAATTCTGCGAACAGTGAAGCTGACCTGTTTTCTCGCGATATGACACTCAAAGAATACAACGAAAAGATTATCTTTCATTACCTCGAAAAGTACAACAACAATGTGATCAAAGTTGCCGAGAAGCTCGATATCGGGAAATCAACTATCTATAACCTTTTGAAATCGAAGAAAGAGAAGCAGTTGCAGTAGTGATTCCGGTTACCGGGTACTCCGCCAGATCAAAAAAAATGCCGGTACAGCCTGAAGCCGCACCGGCAAATTGATGGATAGATGAGATGAAATTCTATTGTATATTTTGGAAACAGGTACATGTCATGTACCTGTTCGAGATACTTCCCTTTTAGTACTGTCCTTTAATCCACAGCAATAACCTCAATGATCTGAGGCACAACTCTTTTTATGGCGACCTCAACACCACCCTTCAGTGTTTGCAGACTCATGGGACATCCGTAGCAGCTTCCCTGAAGTCTTACCGTAACAACATAATCTTCCGAAACATCAAGAAGCTCAATGTCGCCTCCGTCAGCCTGAAGATAAGGACGTATTTCGTTCAGGGCCGATTCAACCTCTTTGTAAAGTTCGCTTTTGGCCTCTTCCATCTTATTTTATTTTTATTTCAACGATCTTGGTCTCCGGAAGCTTTTGATTTCTCTCTTCTACCGCTTGGGCAACCTTGTTGGCTAGTTCCGTAAATGCTTTTCCGGTCATTGTGTCCTCGTTTAGTGCGACAGGTTCGCCGTTATCGCCGGCCTCCCTGATACTTTGAACGATAGGTATCTGACCGAGCAACGGAATGTTTAGTTTCTCGGCAAGTTTTTTACCTCCGTCTTTTCCGAAAATATAATATTTGTTTTCAGGCAGTTCAGCAGGTGTGAACCATGCCATATTTTCAACAAGACCAAGAACAGGTACGTTAATATTCTTTCCCTGGAACATGCTTACACCTTTTATGGCATCGGCCAGGGCAACATCCTGCGGAGTTGTTACTATTACAACACCTGTAACCGAAAGAGTTTGTACAAGCGTCAGGTGAATATCACTGGTTCCCGGCGGAAGGTCGATAAGCATGTAATCAAGTTCACCCCAGTTGCCGTCGTTGATAAGTTGCTTAAGGGCATTGGTCGCCATCGAACCTCTCCATACAAGTGCGTCATCAGGGTTAATAAAATATCCGATACTTAAAAGTTTCACTCCGTAACTGTCAACAGGGTTGATCCTGTCTTTTCCGTTAATCTTTTCAAGAAAAGGACGGGCGCCTTCTGTTTTAAACATCTTAGGCATCGACGGGCCGAAAATATCAGCATCAAGCAGGCCTACTTTGTAACCTTCTTTTGCAAGTGCCACAGCAAGGTTTGCCGTTACTGTTGATTTGCCGACGCCTCCTTTACCTGAAGCCACGGCCACAATATTTTTCACCTCGGGCAACGGCTTTTGCGGTGTCATTATAGGTTTTGGTTTGATCTTAACAAAGATGTTACCTTCGATCTCGGCCTCTTCGCCAACATGGGTTTTAATTGCCTTTACACATGCTTTTTTAATTGAACCGACCAAAGGGTCATTAGCCCTGTCGAACAGAAGGCTGAAGCTTATTCGTTTTCCGTCGATCCTGATATCGTCTTCAACCATTCCCAGTTCAACGATATCTTTGCCTTTTGCCGGATGCTTAACGTGTTTCAAAGCATCCAGTATCAGTTTAGGATAGTATTCCATTTCTTATCTTTATTTAAACTCTTTAAAAATTACGACAAATATATAGATAATTCATTTAATGAACAAAAAGAAATATTTATAATACATTTGCCGCATGAATTTGTTGACCCAACTATCAATTAAAAAAAAATGAAGTTCAAAACAGCATTCAGGGAAATTGCAAAATACTTCTTGCTGAGTTTTTCAATAACATTATTGGCCCTTCTTAACTTTTATAACGGTACAGGACATGCAGAAAATATGCTCTCGTTGTTTTATGCGGTTACAATACCAACATATTACTTCTTTATATTTTTCCTTGTTACCTTAATCCTTTTTCCATTCAGTTTAATTCCTTTTGTCAGATATGTCATCATTCTTCCTAAAATACTATTGGACTTTCTTCTGATAGCCGATGTGTTTGTTTTCAGGATATACCGTTTTCATATCGACCTTATGTTTATCGATATGATGATCAATGATTATCAGGGAATAGGAATTTCATATTACATTGTAATCATTGCTTTGATCTTGTTCTTAGCGATTACCCTGCTGAATATTTATCTGTTCAAGATTGCTGACAGAATAGGTGTAAAACCTGTAAAATATATTTACGGCATTTTGCTTTTCCTTTTTGTTGCGGGTCAGTCGATTCATATATGGGGCAGTAAATTCAACAGACAGTATATCACTGAATATACACCTTTTTTTCCTTATTACTTTCCAACAACTTCAAATAGTCTGATCACCAAAGTTTCGCATAATTTCACCTTTTTGATACCTGAAGATTTTGATCCTGAAAACAAAAATACCAATCCGGTAAGTAACCGGAAAAGTTCCGGGCTGTTCAATTATCCGTTAAACCGGATAGAGATAAATGATACACTGAACCTTAAAAGGAACATTTTGTTTTTCATTGTTGAAAGTTGGCGTTTTGATATGATGAATAAAGAGACGACGCCTGACATTTACAATCTGGCACAAAAAAGCTATATCTTCAGGAATCATTACAGTGGGGGCAATGTTACCATTCCGGGGTTATTCAGCATTATGTACGGACTGCACTCTTCTTACATCAGTTATGCACAGTCTGATCCTGTAAAATACAAAACGGTACTGACAAAAACGCTGGCAGAATACGGATATGACATAAAGGTTTACACTTCGCAGAATTTTGACCGTTTTGCTCTTAAAGCAATGTTTTTCAATGGCATTAAACCGGAAAATTATAACTGTATTTACAAAGGGAAAACAGAAGTAATTGACAGTATCTTAACCGGAAAACTGATCAATGATCTGAAAAGAGATAAGTCAGGAACTCCCTGGTTTAAGTTCCTGTTTTTATCTTCATCGCATTTTCATTATAACTATCCGCCTGAATACAAAATATTCACTCCTGTTCCGAAAAACAGTGAAGGGTTTCTGTTCAATAAAGATATTGATGCCCGTCCTTACTTAAACGATTATCGTAATTCGTTGCATTACGAGGATGCACTGTTTGAAAAGATATTGGTTAGCCTGAAGCAAACAGGAGAGTTCGACAACACAATAATCTTCATTTTATCTGATCACGGCGAAGAATTCAATGATAACAAAAAAGGTTACTGGGGGCATGGAAGCAATTTTACAAAATATCAGATATCAACACCTCTGATTATTCATTTGCCGGGACAGGATGAAAAAATCGTTATCTCAAAGCATTCATCGCACATCGATATAGTTCCGACAATATTGAAACAATTTCTGAAATGTAAGAATCCTGTATCGGATTTCAGTAACGGCTATAACCTGTTTGATCTTCCCGATAAAAGGAATTTTGTAATAACAAGCTATAAGGATAAATGCTACATCATTGACGACAAAGTATATTCTACAGGGATTACCATAAACAGTTACGATGTAAATGACATTAACACTCCTGTTGAGCACTATAACTATTCAGGATTAAATGCCATAAAGCAGGAAGAACGGCACTTTATAAAAAACGGGGATTAAAAAGCCTGCCAAAACTGACAGGCTTTATTGTAAACCGCGAAAAAGTTTAAAAAATAAATATTAACTTATAAGAGCTTTGTACTCTTCAGCCGATAGTAAACTGTCAGCCTCGGAGGCATCGCTCATTTTTATTTTTATCATCCAGCCGCCTTCGTATGGCTCCTGGTTTACAAGTTCAGGTTGGTCCTCAAGAGCGGGGTTTACTTCTGTGATCTCTCCGGAAGCCGGCATGTAAAGGTCAGAAACGGTTTTTACTGCCTCGATAGTTCCAAAGACCTCTTCTTTGTCGAGGGTTTCACCTTCGGTTTCTATTTCAACGAAAACAATATCCCCCAGTTCGCCCTGGGCAAAATCAGTTATGCCTACAGTGGCAACATCGCCGTCAACGGCAATCCATTCATGATCTTTTGTATACTTCAAATTTTCAGGAATATTCATGATCTTATTCTGTTTAATTTATTTTATAATTCAAAAGTAAAGAAAATCTCAGAAAAAAGCTTACTCTTTATCAATACATTTAAAATATTTTATTCCGTACCGTTTGTCATAAAGATTCATTTATATAAATTGCAAACCTGATCATCCAAGAAACGACCTGTTTATGAGATTTACAATATTGCTGTTTACATTATTCTTTTTTGTTAATGTAAGCGGACAAACAGATATTGATTCTTTAACTAATGTGCTGAATAATGCCCTGAACAGCAACGATAACCTTACGGCAGCCCGTATAAGTTACAAAATAGGTAAATTGTATGATAGGCAAAACAAACCATCCGAAAGTAACCGGTTTCTGGAGAAGGCGCTAAAATATGCCCGTGAGGCCGGGTCGTCAAAAGCAATTGCTGTAATAACCAACTATCTTGCCGGAAACTACAGTGAACAGGGAAAAACTGGCGAAGCCATTGATCTGTATGAAAAATCCTATGAGTTATTTATCTCTTTAAAAGACAGTGCAAATGCTGCCAATATATATCTCAATCTTGGTAGTGAATATTTAAACAAAGGGGAGTATGACAAAGCCCTTGATAAAGAATTGAGAGCATTAAAAATAAAAGAGAGTATCAACGACTCTTCGAATATTGCGTATTTCTATCAGCAGATAAGTGAAGTTTACAAGCAACTCGGAATGACAAAACTGTGGAAGGACTATCTTCTGAAAGCAAAAGAGTTGTCGAAGAAGCCCGGCAATGCCACATTCAAAACACGCATTGCAATACTGAATGATGTTGCAGACATCGAATCAAAAGAAAGCAATAAAACAAAAGCCCTTAATAATTATCAGGAGATGTATAGTTTATCGGAGCAGAACGGATATACAAAGGGAATGTATATTGCTCTTACAAACATGTCAAATATCTTACTCGATGAAGGTGAATATCGCAAAGCATTAGATATGGCCGAACAAGCATACAAGATGGCACTATCCGGTAATAATATCTATAACCTGTCGGCATTGAGCAATCACATAGGGAATACGTATTTAAAACTAAAAAACAGTAATCAGGCAAAAAAGTGGTTTTACACTGCCATCAGGAATAGTGATAATAAATATCCTGATGAAATAAAAAGAAGTTATAAAGGTTTGTATGAAGCAAATAAGCTTATCGGAAAAAATAGCGAAGCTTTAAAATATTTAGAAAAATATATTGAAATAAAGGATTCGCTTGATGACATTTCTGTAAGAAACAGAGTAAACGAACTGGAAACGATTTATCAAACAGAAAAGAAATCGGCAAAGATCAAAAGTCTGAACCAGAAATATGTAATTCAGGCACAAAAGCTAAAAGCACAAAAGCTGATAACCGGGTTGATTGTTCTTTTTATTCTGCTTCTGATTGTAGTTGTAGTGTTTGCTTTACGTCAATACAGGCTACAGGTTCATAATAAAGAGATAATGCTTCAGCAACGGCTTCTGCGTTCTCAAATGAACCCTCATTTTATTTTTAACTCGCTCGGTGCCATTCAGAATTTCATGTACACGAACGAAACAAAAAAGGCCGCATTTTATCTTGGCAGCTTCTCTTCACTTATGAGGGCAATACTTGAGCATTCGCGTGAAGAGATGATAACACTTGAAGAAGAGATAAAAACATTAAACAGCTTTTTAGAACTTCAAAGGATGAGGGTAGGTTTTAGCTATGAAGTTAATTGTTCAGAGATCATTGATGAAGAGTTTACTTTAATTCCACCCATGCTGATACAACCATTCGTAGAGAATGCCATTAAACACGGTATCAAGGATTTGGGTGATAATGGGTTCATAAAGGTTGATATTTCGTTAAAGGGCAATGACAGGGTTCTGATAATTGTTGATGACAACGGAGTTGGGATCAACTTTGGCAGTACCCCCGAAAAGAACCACATATCACTTGCCATGAAAATATTCAGGGAACGTATTTCGTTCTTGTCCTCTTATCTGAAAAAAGCGATAGTTTATCAAATTTTCGATAAAAGTGAAACAAATTCGGAAGAAAACGGTACTAAGGTAATAATTGAATTACCATTAATCCAAAGTAAAGATGATTAAAGCCGTTATTATTGATGATGAAACATATTTGAGGGAAATGATCAGAAATATGCTTGCTGACTACTTCCCCGAGATCGAGGTTGCAGGAGAAGCCGACAGTGTTGATTCCGGTGTTGAAATTATAAAGCAGAGTAAACCCGAGCTGGTATTTCTTGATATTGAAATAAAAGGTGGTGAAGGCTTCAATATCCTTGAGAAACTCAGCGTCAAGGATTTCAAAGTGATATTTATTACTGCCTTCAATGAGTTTGCCATTAAAGCTATAAAGTTCAGTGCCATAGATTATATTTTAAAACCCGTTGATGAAAAGGAATTCACGGCTGCTGTTAAAAGGGCACTGTCGGAGATCGAAAAGCCGATACTGCAAAAACAGATAGAGAATTTCTTTAACAACTATAACAATATGCAGAATAAGAAGCTTGTCCTGCGTACTTCCGAAGATATTCACATCGTAAATATCAATGACATAGTCAGGTGTGAAGCTGATAATTCTTACACTACATTCTTTATCAGTGACGGAGAAAAAATTGTGATCTCAAAAGGGATTAAAGAGTACAGCGAGCTTCTTGAAGAATACGGTTTTATCCGTCCTCATCAGTCACATCTTGTGAACCTGAACTTTGTAAAACGACTTGATAAATCCGACGGCGGGTTTTTAATCATGAAAGACGGGAAAGAAGTGCCGGTATCTACCAGGCGTAAACAAAATCTGCTGCAAATACTTGACAGATTGTAGCGGATTCACAAAAAATACTGCATTATTCAAAAAACAACTTCACGATCCCTTTAAATGAAATATTTTTGTCGGGCATTAGTATTCCGGGACGACCCGGATATCAGTGCCAATGGCTTAAATTTATTCATTAACCTTTAATTATTTTATTATGAAAAAGATCAGATTTTTTACTGCGGTTGTAATTGCATTGTTTGTAACCAATAATCTTGATGCTCAGTTCAAAGTGGGAGGCGGTATAGCGTACGGCACCGATATCAACAATATTGGTATTTCTGTAAACACCGGCTACAACTTCACCGAAAACTGGGCTGCAGAAGTTGATTTTACCTACTTCTTTAAAAAAGATTATGTTACATATTCCTCTCTTGATTTTGATGCTAATTACATCTTTGATTTCGGACTATATCCTATTGCCGGATTTAACCTTACCTTCATTGGTGTTGACATTCCGGAAACGGATTTGGGAGATTGGGGTACTTTTTCGGGAGCTTCTGCGTCATCTACTGAATTTGGATTTAATTTGGGAGCCGGATACAATTTCCATCTCGGTGAAGCAATGGTACTATCACCCGAGATGCGTTATACGCTTGGAGGAGCAAACTACTTCAGAATGGGACTGAAGCTTATGTATCAGTTTTAAATGTACGTTTGTTTTATTTTTTATAACGGGGACCAAAATGGCTCCCGTTTTTTATGCAATCAATGAATTAACTATACCTTTTACCTGTTTTTTGTGGCTGTATTGAACTAACTGAGTTAACAGATATCACTCCTGCCATACACTTTTCAAAGAAAACAGACGCGGATTCAAATATGCTCCTCTTTGAATCCTGTTATAGCATAGTTTTGTTGTGAATAATCAATATTAATTAATAACTATCATTAAATGTAAAATTATGAAACTACTAAATTTATTACTATCAGTAATGTTAATAGCAACATTAACAAATTGTTCAGAAGACAATGAAAATGTTGATGACAATGTCGGTTCGGGGAAAATTTCAGCAACGATCGATGGTGTGAAAGTTGATTTTGAAAACGTTCAGGGAGCTAAAGCTATTGGTAAAATAGCAATTAGCGGCACTAAAGACGGAAAAGAGATATCAATTTTGTTTGACGATAATATTAACGAAGGAAGTTTTGGTTATGATGACGAGGTTTTTGTTATGACATATACATCCAACAATGGAGATAGCGGATTAATTACAACAGGAGGTTCTGTTAATATTACCAAACATGACGAAAGCGGCAATCACATTATCGGAACCTTTGATGTGGAATTCGGAAATTATGGTTATGAAGGAAGTGTGAAAGCTAAGGGTTCATTTGATATAAAATATGCGGAAGCTAAGTTATAACCGATTTTTCTTAAATATCTTAAAACTGTTCAAGGCGAATGATCCCGCTTTGAACAGTTTTAATTCAGGACAGGGCATCACCGGACACTAATCTGCTTTATCAGGCAGCGCACAGTTTAGCGTACTTATTTTTACGGCAGCCTTCATGCAATGAAGTTCTGCTTTTCGATTTTTAATAAAATATTATGTTTATGAAAACTTTTACAAAAACTTTGTTTACAGGTTTATTTTTCCTGTTGTTATCTTTCAATATTAATGCCCAGGGGCTTTGGGGAATGACTTCAAAAGGCGGGGATGAGGATATGGGGGTTATCTTTAAAACGAATACTGACGGTACAAATTATACTGTTGTAAAATCGTTCGGCAAAGGATTTCCCGGTGACGAACCGGGACTGCTTGTCGATGGGGGTAACGGAATTCTGTATGGAATGACTGAGGATGGTGGAAAAAATAACCTTGGTGTTATATATAAATACGATTATGTGTATAATGTGTATACAGTTCTTTATAATTTCGGGGAAAACGGAGAAACATACAATCCGGATATAAATAGTCTGGTACTCTCAAATAACAATAAACTATATGGATACTCAAAGAAAAATTACAATAACTCTCTTGACTACGGGGTTTTATTTAAACTGGACCTTTCAAATAACTCTTTTTCCGAGATACATGACTTTTCCATGGCCCGCCCTGTAGGCAGGCTTATACTTGCATCCGACGGGAACGTGTACGGTTGCCAGGCTGAAGTTTATACTTTGAGCAATAATGATCCGGACTTTGGGTGGATTATTGGTATAAATACCAACAGTGATAACGTCTTTACTGTTCATGAGTTTGATGCCGATACAGAGGGGTTGCCTACCGACGGACTTGTAGAAAACAATGGCATTTTGTATGGCATTACCAAAACAAAAAAAACAACCATCTTCAAGTATGACCTGTCATCATCCACATACACGATTTTAGAAGATATGTCACTTACAGATATCGATTTTGAAGGGTCACCGGTATATGCCGATGAAAAAATTTACGGTATAACAAGAAATGGTACATCCTCCGGCAGTGGCGGTGTGTACAGATATGATATTGCAAATGATGTATTTTCATTTGTTCATGTTTTTAATACGGAAAGAGAAGAACCGAATGCCAATGTAATAATGGCCAAAGACGGATGTCTGTACGGCACAACCTTTATTAGAGGTAATAGTGACAATGGTGAATATGGGGTGTTATACAAGCTTTCTTTTAGCGAAACAACTTCAGGAACATATTCCGTACTCCATACTTATACCTGTGCTTTTCATGGTGAATACCTTACCGAAGCCGGTAATTATGGAAATATTTACATTACAGACCTGGGCGATGGAAATGATTTAAATGTGTGGGTGCCGGCAACTAATACTTATAAGTTCAAGTTTAAATTTACAAGGTACGAAACCGGAAGATATCCCAAAGGCAGCCTTGCAGTGAACAGATATAAAACTTTGACAGGTTTTACTTCGGGTGGCGGAAGAACTGATGTGGGAACAGAGTTTAAATATGACAACACAGACTCTGATATATACCACTCTTCACTCAACGATGGCCATTCAGATATCAATGGTGAAGTAACACTTTTCACAAAAAATAATGTGCCTGTAGAATTAGTGCTGACAAAATCGGGTGGTGATAACAATAAAGGATGCATTTATGATATGGACTGGGTTGTTTACAGTTTCGATGGCACCAATGGCGCTTATCCTAACGGAAGTCTTATTAAAGCAGCCAATGGTAAATTGTATGGATTAACTTCCGGGGGTGGTGATAATGACAAAGGGGTTATTTTTGAGTACGATTATCAGCCCTTACCTGCAGTTTATACGAAACTTGTGGATTTTGACGGGACAAACGGGGCAAACCCCTATGGAAGCCTGCTTGAAGCATCTGACGGGAGGTTATACGGTACTACTTCAAAAGGCGGTGATAATGATATGGGCACCATTTTTTATTACAACACAAGTACCAATCCCTATGTGAGGGTTTTTGACAAGGTGGCGGATTTTAACGGGACAAACGGTAAATATCCTCTAGGAGACCTGGTTGAGACTGATAATGGAATATTCTACGGATTAACAAGTGAAGGCGGAGCCAATAACTGCGGTGTTATTTTTGAATATGATCTGAACACACACTCTTTAACAGTGAAACACAACTTCTCTTCAGCTTCCGGTAAAAACCCGAAAGGAAGTATGACACCAGGTAAAGATGGAGTGCTGTTTGGCCTTACAAATTCAGGAGGCACTTACGACAAAGGGGTGATGTTCAGTTTTGACCCTGCAACAGGAGATTATAATGTGCTTGTGTCATTTGACGGTACGAACGGGGCGAACCCGGAATACACAAAGTTATTGATGATAGATATAACTCCCGAAAATGAAACACTGCCGGCACTTAACGGTCAGTGCGAAGTTGATGTTACCGAATACCCGACTGCCGTAAATACTTACGGAGATGTTATTACCGGCACTCCTTCAGTTACATTCCCTGTTACAGCACAAGGAACAACAACTGTTACCTGGACTTATGATGACGGTAAAGGAAATGTGACATCACAGGAGCAGGCTGTGATTGTTGATGACACTGAGGATCCGGTAGTTGATGAGGAAAACCTGCCCGATTTACATGGCGATTGTAGGATAAACGATCCGCAGAGAAACAGGCCAAAAGCAACCGATAACTGTGTGGGGCAGATAACTGCCTCTGCCGATGTGTCTTTCCCTATAACTGAAGAAGGAACTACTGTTATTACCTGGACTTATGATGATGGAAACGGAAATATAGTAACACAAACCCAGAATGCAATTGTAGGTATCGATAATACTGTTACGGTAAACGGCAATGTGCTTACTGCAAATGCCGAAGGCGGATATACTTATCAGTGGTACCAGCGTGCAGGTTCATGGACCATATTGTTGCAGAATGAAACAGGCCGTTCATATACTGCCGGAGAAAGCGGAACTTTTTATGTTGAGGTAAGTAACGGAACATGCTCTGTAACTTCTGATGATATTTCCGTAGATGTTTCAACCGGTATAAATGACGGGACTGAAATGTCGGGGATATCTGTTTATCCTAATCCCGTATCCAGTGTGCTGAATATTGAAAACACTCTTAACAGGGACCTGATAATTTCAGTTTATGATTATACCGGAAATAAGATAAAAAATGTAAAGGCAAGCGATCCTGTTGTGAAATTGAATGTTGAAGACCTGGTTAAAGGGGTTTATTTTATAGTGATCAATAATGGAGAAAGTGCTTTTACAAAGAAGGTGATAAAAAAATGATGAAACTTTATTATGCTTAAGAGGATGTTCAAAAAGTCGTAATCCCGAATTACGATTTTCCGGATGAAGCCTGCCTGACTGATCAGGCGGCTTCGTTGTTCTTTTTCGCAATGACGTATGTTAATTTCTTTTTTATCATTATTCATCTCCGGTGAATTCAAATATGGGGATTGTCGATACGAAAACAATATTGTTGGTTGTAGATTCAAATGTACATACGGTAGATATTACAGATATCTGATATTCGATTTTTAAAAATTTTGTTGCTGACTTAATTAGAATAACCTTTATCATTTCTTCTCGTATAATACATTTGCTAAAATAAAAACACATAAAATAATGCTTATGAAACGTATAATTTACTCAATTGTATTTTCTTTTTTGTTGTTTTCGCTATCGTTGAATGCACAAACTTTTTACGGAGTAACGTCCAATGACGGAACATACGGCGGCGGGACTATATTCAGCTATGATGCCGGTACAGAAACTTACATTGATGAGTATGTTTTCAAACCGAATCCTGTGTATGATGCAATGGTGCTTTTTGAGCAGTCTTCCGGGGTTTATGTGGGAGTTTGCAACCGTTCGAACGAGAATACAATTTACGGGGAGCAACCGGGGAATGCAATTTTCGGCTATGATGTTTCTTCGGGAGAAACAAGTATCGTGGCAGAATTGCCTTACAGTTTTCATGTTCAAAATTCGGGGAATCCGCCGGGGGATATCATTCTGTTCGAAAGTAATCTGATTGTTGGGATAGTACTGCTTCCCAATGACTCTATCGGGCTTTTCCGCTATTCGCTATTCAACCACACTTCGGAAGTTGTGGCTAAGTTCAATGCCGAATCTTATCCTGATGACGGCGTATACACTTATTCACCAAATAGTTGTTTTTTTACAGTTGTTGATGATGAAACCATAGTGTTCAGCCTTAATAAAATGGAAGGGACATCTGACGGATCTGTTTATGCCGGACGTGACTTCTTTAAATATAAATTATCTGACAATTCGGTAGAAGTAATTGTTAATGTACCTTATGGCGATAAGTTCCTTCCATATGGCCCGTTCACCAAAACAAATGACGGAAAATGGATATGCCCGGGAAGTGATGATTTCATGGAACTCGACATAGCAAATAGTTCTTATGTAATACATGATCCTTTTTATGATGATAACCAACTTAATGAAGACGGTCGACTGGCAGTTGCCACTGATTCTACCCTGCTGGGTTTGATGGATTGGGGAAGCTCAGATTATCTTTTTGAATACAACTATAAAAGAGATACTGTTTACAGATTACAAAACTGGGGGGTAGAAGACAATAACATAAACTCTTACGTACACCTTGGAGACTCGATCTATTTTGCAATAAAGACATTCGGTTCATATAAAATATTTTCATATAAACCGGGAGAATTGAACAGTCCTGTATTATCGTTTCAGCTTTCCGATCCTGTGCAGGGATATATAAAATGGTTAATTGAAACATCGGAGACCTCGAATCTTACGGCCTTTTATGACGGGATATCACGGTTTTATCCCGGCAAGAAAGCATATGTGCCTTTGGTACGTTTCGGAGGTAACCAACCCTATGACGGATATTCTGACGGGGCTACGCCTCAGGCGGGATTGCTGAAAGCATCGAACGGTAAACTGTACGGTATGACGGCGAATGGCGGAAGGGGAACATACTACAACGGCGACGGAGTGCTGTTTGAATTTGACCCGGACTCAAAACAGTTCAGTAAACTTGTTAATTTCACAGGTGAGAATGGCGGTTTCGGATCAGAAAACTCATCAGGCAGGTTATACAATAAGCAGCAAAATAGTCTTATTGAGTATAACGGTGTTTTGTATGGAACAACTTACACAAATGGTTCTCCTGAACATAAACCGGGATACGGAACAATTTTCACATACGATATCAATGCTGCCGGCAACAATTTTCAAAAGATATTTGATTTTAACGATTCCGCAGATGCATCGGCAGGAATGTTGATTTGTTCAGGACTTGTTCAGGGACCGGACAACAAGCTTTACGGAACAGCTCGTTCGGGGGGTATTGGAGGAGAAGACGGTCACGGTGTTCTTTACAGTATTGATCCGGAAAATAGTAATTTGTTTGAAGTTGTGATGAAATTCCCCGATACCTGTAAGATGTATCCTTCAGGAAATCTCACCACGGCATCAAATAATAAATTATACGGGTTGGCTGAAAATAACAAAGGTGGTTATTACGAAAAACAATGGGCAATACGAGAGTATGATGTTGCGGGTAAAACATTTAAAAATGTTTATGTTACCGATCTTGACGATCATGAAATAGCTTATTCCGGATTTCTGCATCAGAACGGTAAGTTGTACGGAATGGTATACAGTTCGAGTCAGGGTAGTTACCTTTACGAGTATGATATCGCGACAGGACAGTTTGTGACAAAGGTTTTACTTGTAGGGGCAAAAGGATATTCTGCAATGGGAGAACTTATTGCAGATTCAAACGGTTCATTATGGGGAATGACCAATGAGGGAGGAGATGAATATAGTGGTGTTCTTTTTGAATATGAACCGGCTACTGATACTTATAAAAAACATCATGATTTCGGCAGTGACGGAAGCGGGCATTCACCTATGTATGCGGCTTTGACTGAAACCGATGATGGATCAACAGGTGTTTTTAATGACAGGAGAGAAGAAACGATCACTGCTTTCCCTAATCCGGCCACCGGTTTTGTCAGGTTTACTTTTGATTCAAATGATATTTTACAAGTAAAGTATTCAGTTTGTGATGTTGCAGGGAATGCTGTATTGTCAGATAAGGTCAATGTGAGCGGATCATTCATTATTGATCTCGCAGGTTTAAAAAGCGGAATGTATATCGTTAAGGTAGAAACAGGAAGTAAAGTCTATACAAAAAAGATACTGAAAAGATAAAGTTTAACTTTTTTATCCGCTGATAAAATTCCCTCGCCTGTAAATAACAACAGGAGAGGGAATTTTTGTTTTGAGTGAACAGTTTATCGTACTAAGGTTCTTGGTG
>Ga0256913_10000522_pt1 | contig 19913 bp, 16 predicted proteins | sample Axial_MatmetaG_FD_185970 | JGI IMG/M metagenome (GOLD analysis project Ga0256913, IMG submission 185970) | Deep-sea worm associated microbial mat communities from Axial Seamount, Juan de Fuca Ridge, Pacific Ocean - Axial_Mat | ecosystem: Environmental > Aquatic > Marine > Oceanic > Microbial... | reverse complement strand
TCGGGCAAAATGCTGTCGATTGAAAAGGCAAAATTATCGGGACCGATAAAAAGCGAATGTGATTTGTGCAATGTCAGGTAAAACGTGTCGGGAATGGCAATATCGACCGTTGTGCCGTTGCGTTCAACGGTGAAAACCGAACCCATCAGATGAAGAGGGGTAACAATATCTTTATAACGTTCTACCTTTTCGCCGTCGATGGCAATAATTTTATCTCCCGACCGGAAGCCGGCAGTCCTGCCGAGTTCGTAAGCATAAATACCGGTATCCAACGACTCCGGCGGCAGGTATTCTTTTTCGTAATGCATTGTGATGAAGGCAAATATCACCACGCCGAGGATGAAGTTCATAATCACTCCGCCAAGCATAACAATGAGTCGTTGCCACGCCGGTTTTGAACGAAACTCCCACGGCTGCGGCGGTTGTTTCATCGCTTCTTTATCCATACTCTCGTCAATCATTCCGGCAATTTTGACGTAACCGCCAAGAGGTAACCAACCGACGCCGTATTCGGTATCACCTTTTTTAAAAGAGAAAAATTTGAAACCCCACGCATCGAAAAAGAGGAAAAATTTCTCTACCCTGATGCCGAAAGCACGGGCGGCAAGAAAGTGTCCCAGTTCGTGAAGTATTACTATTATTGAAAGTCCCAGAATAAGCTGGGCTGCCATTATCAATCCTGTCATAATTTTAATTTATTTGTTCCGATACTTTTATTCTTGTTTTTTCGTCAGTCGAGAAATAGTCGTCTTCCGAAGGATTTTTTATATACTCAATATTTTGCAAGGCATATTCGATAAGTTCCGGTATTTGCATAAAACCGATTTTGTCTTTCAGGAAAGCGGCTACCGCCACCTCGTTGGCGGCGTTTACTATGCAAGGGCTGTTGCCGCCTCTTTTCATAGCCTCTTCGGCCAGAACGAGACTGCGAAAGACTTTACGGTCGGGTTGCTCGAAAGTAAGATTTGAAAATCCGGCAAAATCCATCCTTTCAAAATTGTTTTTCAGCCTTTGCGGATAAGCCATAGCATACTGAATGGGCAGCTTCATATCGGGCAGCCCCATCTGTGCCTTCAGCGAACCGTCTTCAAACTGCACCATAGAGTGAACAATAGACTGCGGATGCACCAAAACGTCAATCTGATGAGGCTGCAAACCGAAAAGCCATTTTGCCTCAATCATCTCAAAACCTTTATTCATCATTGTTGCCGAATCAATCGTGATTTTCGCTCCCATATCCCAGTTGGGATGTCTGAGAGCCTGAGATGCCTTGACGGTTTTCAGAAAATCGACGGATTTGCCTCTGAAAGGGCCGCCCGAGGCAGTGAGATAAATCTTCTCCACCGGATTGCCGTATTCTCCCGCAAGACACTGAAAGATAGCAGAATGCTCCGAGTCAACGGGGATGATGCCCGTTTTTGAACGTCCGGCCTTTTCAACCATAATCTCCCCGGCCACCACAAAAGTCTCTTTGTTGGCAATGGCCAGATTCTTACCTGCATCAATGGCTTTGAAAGTGGGACGCAGGGCTGCAAAACCCATAATCGCCATAAGTACAAGGTCCACGGTTCCGGTTTCCACAACATCCTCAATGGCTTTTGCTCCGGCATAAACTTTAATATCGTATCCGGCAAGGGCTTCGCTGACCTTTGAATAAAGACTTTCATTTCCCACAACCACCATATTAGGCTGAAACTCAACAGCTTGCTTTATAAGCAAATCCGCGTTGTCGCCACCGGTGAGTACCTCCACGGTAAACTCCGCCGGATGCTCCCTGACAACATCAAGGGCTTGAGTCCCGATGGAACCCGTAGATCCTAATATGGCAATGCGTTTCTTCATCAAAAACTTTTACATTCGTAATTTTCGAGGGGCAAAAGTAGTAATTATTTGCTGTTGTCTGCCCTAAGGTTCAGCCTTTACTCAAACACCACAAAGTCCGCAGGATTAACGGGATTGGTATCATACCAAAGTTCGAAATGCAGGTGCGGACCCGACGACAGCTCCCCCGAATTGCCGATTATGGCTATGGGGTCGCCGGCTTTTACGTAATCGCCTTCTTTTTTCAGAAGAACGGAATTATGTTTATAAACCGAAATAAGATTGGACTGATGCTGAATGGCAATCACATAACCTGTTTCATAAGTCCAGGTCGAAATTATCACCATTCCGTCAAGGGTGGCTTTTACCGCGGCATTTTTATCGCTCGTCAAATCAATACCGTAATGTTTTTTCTTGATATTAAAACCGGAAGTGACGGTTCCGCGAACGGGTGAAAAAAACATAAAGGAGCTTATTCCCTTCTGAGTCTGTTTGTCGGGATAATAGATAAGGTCGTATTTTTCCTTGTCTTCCCATTCTTGTCTCAAAAGTGAATCCTGAACAGACCTCGTTATCTTAATGTTTTTATAATCAATGTTTTTATTCTTTTTCAAAACATTGGTATCTGCCGGAGGCGGAGTTTTTCCGAGAAGAATGTTTTCACGGAAATTTTTAATCCACAGGTCGCGTGCATCAAGTGCGCGTTCCAGCGAATCCACTTTCAAACTGTTGATATACACTTGCTTTACACGTTCCACGCTGGCATAGCCGGGAATATATTCCTTAAGCGGTGTAACGGAAATGATGAAAATGGTAGAAGCCACGGAAAACAACGAAACAAGCACAAAAACGATGATAACGTTGAGCCGCGACAGCCTGAAAGAAAGTTTTTCTTCCAGAGTCGATTCCTCCATTATCACCAGCTTGTATTTATACCGCAAATTGGTAAACAAACGTTTACGCAGCGATGGTTTTCCGGTTTCCTTTTTCATAACGGGTCTTTAAAAACAGAGTGCAAAGGTAATATTAACCTAAATACGTCAGGGTTTAAAAATCACTTTTCCGGCCGACATATCTTTAATGTAGGTGCGGATTCCTTTAACGATGTCGTCGAGAGGCAAAACAGCTTGAATATCAGTGTGAATCGTGCCTGCAATAATGAGGTCCTGCAATTCTTCTGCAATGGTTTGCAGGTCACCGTCCTTACGGTGTTTTGCGATAAAATCGTTGAGATTGAAACCCGTTACCGTTTTGTTTTTAAAAATAAGACCGAGGGTGTCAATTCCGCTGACGGGTTTGTTCGAAAGACCGCCGTAAACCACAACCTGAGAGTTACCGGGTAAGGCGTTGAAAAGCATTCCGGTATGATCACCGCCAACGGCATCGAATGCAGTTACGTTAGTTTTCGTTTTCAGAAGTTCGATTAGCTTATCTTCGAAATCGTTATCATTTGTAAACAAAAACGACTGATTATCAGTGTTTTCTATTCTTTCGGCAGAGTTTTTCTTTCTAAAGATATTTATCACTTCCATTCCTTTACGTGCAGCGAGTGCTCTTATGAAAGCGGGGACACGTCCTCCTGCCGCATTCAGGACGATGGTTTGCGAGCCTTTTTCAACGGCCATAAGAAACATACCGTATGCCGTAAGCGGGTTGATGGCAAAAGCAGCAGCCTGTTCAAGGCTTATTCCTGATTTCAGCGGAATACAATTTTCGACGCCGGTAACCAGTATTTCGGCCCAGCAGCCACTGTTATCATCCTGCGAAAAAACGGCAACGCGCCGGCCTTCAAAGTGTTTATATCCATCGGTGGCAGCAATTACAACGCCTGTTCCTTCGAAACCCGGAACAGCCGGCAGGGGCTTCACAATATTGTAGCCGCCCTGCATAAAAGCTATGTCCGACGGGTTGCAGGTGGTGGCCTCTATCCTAACGGCTACCTTGCCGGGTGTAAGTGGCGGCAGTGCAATCTCGCGGGTCTTGAGGCCGAGCAAGGCTCTGATAAAATTGGGGTTATAAGCAGGCAAGACGACAGCCCGCGTTTTGTCGGGAATATCCATAAATGAAGATTTTTGTTATTCGATTTCCACTGTCAGATTACGGTTTGACAGCTCACGGTGCATCGGCTCCAAAGTTTCGAAATCCGATGATTTTACGGTACATTTTCCTTTGAAATGAACAATGAAAGCACATTGCTCGGCTTGAAGAGACTCGTGTTTACAGACCTCCACAAGACTCTCTATCACCCAGTCGAAAGTGTTGAAATCGTCGTTATACAATACCAAATCAAAAATATGAGATTCCTGCTCAAGCACATTCTCCTGAGATTGTTCTTTCTCCTTATTTCCGAAATACGGGTTCATAGCACTTTCCTTTAAATTCAGCACAAATTTACAATTATTTTATGTTGATTCTAATCTGCATTAAAAAAATTTATATCTTTGAAGTCGCACTAAATATTACAGGAAACAAATAATCAAAATCAAAACACTATGAAAAAGTATTTTACTTTGTTATTGCTGCTTTTTTCTTATTCACTATTTAGCCAAAGCACAGAAAGTCAAAACAATAACAAAAAAGCTGAATTGAAATTATTTGCGTTAATTCATACGGATTTGATATATGATATGCGTCAGATGGATCCGGACTGGATAGGGGGATTCCGTCCGTCGAAGATACCGATTTACAATACCGATCCCGGTTGGGGTTCCAACGGAAACACCTATTTCAGTTTACGGCAATCGACATTCAAGTTTGACGGCAAGATTCCGACCCAACATCGTTGGGGGCCGGTAAAACTGCATTTTTCCTTTGATTTCTTCGGAACGGGAGTCCACGCGGGAGAAACGGCCTTCAGGTTGCGTCTTGTTTACGGCAGTTGGGGACCCTGGCTTTTCGGAAAACAGATTTCCACCATTACCGATTTCGACGCAATGCCCAATAATTGGGATTGGTGGGGCCCTTCGGGAATGGCTCTGCTGTTTACTCCTATGATACGCTATACTCACGATTTCACTAAAAGTTTCAGGCTTGAATCGGCAATAGAAATGCCCGGCTCTGAAATAGATCCCGGCCAGCTGCGACAAATCGACCCCTCTCTGATAAACGTTAGAACCAAAGAAATCTTACCTGACTTTATCACCCGGCTTACAATGCACGGCGATTGGGGACACATTAAAGGGGCCGTACTCCTTCGCCAGCTCTCATACGAAATAGTTAGTGTTACACACGACACTTTTGTGGTTAAAAACGAATTCGGCTGGGCTTTGAATTTTTCGGGAGTTTTTAATATGTTTGATAAGAAAAGCGCCTTGAAACTCCAGTCTGTTTTCGGACACGGGTATGCCGGTTTCAACAACGACGGTGGTGTGGAAATAGCTCCTGATTCTTTCTATAATGCCGTTGTGCCGTTCCAGTACGGTTTTGTGGCAGGCTTTGACCAAACACTCGGCAAAAAATTCTCGGCATCAGTGGTTTACAGCGAATCCGTTCAAGACAATTCCGACGGACAAACTTTTAACGCTTTCCACCGGTCGCAGTATTTTATCGGACAGCTTATTTATAATTTTGATAAAAAATTCTCACTGGGGCTGTCTTATCAATACGGCAGGCGTTTTAATAAAAACGGTGATAATAATTTCGACCATCGCATTATGTTTTCCGCCAGATATTTATTTAACAACAAATATAATTTTTGAAATATTTCAAACATAAATGATATTATGGTATTTCAATACCAAATTTGACTATTTTTGCAGCTCTATAGCAAAGCATAAAAGATATTTTATAAATTTTAAATCTGTAACTATGAAAATTTTAAGAACATTTTTGGCATTAATTGTTTTAGTAACGATATCACTAAGCGGAAAAGCACAAACATTCCGGTTCGGTTTTAACGGAAACAATTATACGGTATTCGGAGATATGGCATCGACCGACTTGAACAACAAATCGGCAGGTTTTGTAGAGTATGCACAGGGCGGATCTTTTGATTTCGTATATCTTGCCAAAAATAATATGGGTATGGGTATCAGGATGAATTATACGGTTTTTGCCAAGGACAACAATAAATACAAAGAGGCCATACGTGATAAACTCGGCGTAACGGATGATAATTACATAATGCAAAATGTTTTTATGTTTTTTAATACGGGTTTTCAATTCGGATTTACATATAATTTTAAAATTAAAGGTATATTTTCCATTGAACCGTATTTGTATTTCGGCCTTGACGTATTAATGTTCCCGCAGGAGGAAGTGATATTCAGCAAGGCCAAAACCACATATACATACAGAAAATATGCTAAGGCTTTCCCGGGATTCAGCTATTCGCCGGGAGTACGTTTTCAGTGGAATCTGACAAAACATTTCGGCCTTAATCTCTCTGCCGAATACTATGGTGCCGGCTATGGTGAAGATGTCACCGAAAATGTTTTATACAACGACAATGTTTTTGAACTGGAGCACGTAACCCGCAATTACGGAATAAGCGCGTTAAACATCGGATTCGGTGTTAATTTTTACTTCGGAGAGGGGACAAAAGAATAATTTCCGGTTTATTATTAATAATTTGAATATCAATAAAATAACAATAATATGAAAAAACTAACCACTTTTTTTATATTGCTGTTTTTCATACAGCAATTAAGCGCTCAGCAAGATACACTTTTGTATCATTACCGACAGAAAGCGCTTGAATATCAACAGAGTGTACAAATGGCGAAAGCCAGGATGAGTGGAGCCGAATCGAAAGTAGAAGCGGCAAAATCGGATTTATTGCCATCGCTTGATTTCAGCGGCAGTTATAAATATCACGGCGTTCCGTTGCAATTGGCACCTCCTGCCGACGGCAGCAGCATCACGGGTGCTAAACTTTATAATTTTTACGGTCTTCATTTGGATTTATATCAACCGGTTTTGACGGGAGGTCAATTAAAAAATACCAAATTGGCAGCAGAGTCGGAAGTAGAAATGATGCGCAATCTGGTGGAAATGAACAAACAGCAGGTAATGCTCAATGCCGACATTTATTATTGGAATGCCGTTGCTAAAAAAGAAACATACGCTCTTTATGAGAAATATATGCAGGTGATTGATAAATTTCTGAAAGTGATTGAAGACAAAGTAGCCAACGAAGTTGTTGGTAAAAACCAGCTTTATCAGGCTCAGGTAAGATATAACGATGCACGTTACAAAGCAATCCGAAGCAAAAAAGAATATATGGTGAGCCTAATGAACCTCAATAAAATAGCGGGTTTACCCGTATCCAACCCGACAAAAGTAGCCGATTCGCTTGTAATAATCCCTTGGGTAAAAGTGAGTGATACCATCACTGGATATGCCTTGAAAAAACGTCCTGAAATGGGGTATTTACAAAGTAAGATTTCGATGAACGAACACCGCGAGAATATAGCCGGTTCGATGTATAACCCTCAGCTGGGAGTTTTCGCCGGAGGCAAGTGGGGTTCGCCGAGTCCGGGACTTCAAATAGAACCGGGCTTTAATTATAATATCGGAGCGAATTTTATGATTCCGATATTTCACTGGGGTAAAAAACACGAACAAATACAAATAGCCCATCAGTTTACTCAAGAAGCAAAACTTGAGATGGACGAAACAAAAGACAGGGTAATTCTGGAAGTACAGAGTTCTTATTATCAATTGGAAAGGTCACAGGAACAATTGGATTTTGCTTTTAATTCATTGGCCAATGCCAAGAAGAACGTTGACGTGATGATTGACCGTTATAACGAAGGTCTGTCGTCGGTACTCGAAGTTCTTGACGCCCAACTTTACTGGCAAAAGAGTTACCTTAATTATATACTGGCAAAATACGAACTCAATGTTTCATATTCGCAATTCAGGTATGCCATAGGAAATTTTGAATATTAAAATAATTATAAATAACTGAAAATCATATTAAAATGAAGAATTTAACTTATGTTTTAGCAGCATTAACAATGTTGATATTTATCACCGGTTGCGGTTCGGACGAAGCTCCGAAGAAAGAAATTATCAGGCCGGTAAAAGCGATGTTGGTTGGAAGTGCAGCCGATTTGGCCGGTCAAGGATTTCCGGCAACTACCAAAGCCTCTCAAGAATCGGAGATTTCGTTCAGAGTGGGCGGTCCGTTGATAAAAATGAATGTTGTGGAAGGCGCCAAGGTCAACAAAGGCGAAATCATAGCTGAGATTGACCCTCGTGATTTCCGCCTTGCCGAGCAATCGGCCCGTGCCCGCTACGAACAGACGAAAGCGGAAGCCGACAGGTATGAAAGACTGTGGAAAAACGGCTCGGTAGCCAAAAATGATTTCGACCGTAAGAAAGCAGCATTTCTTGAAGCAAAAGCAGCCTGGGAAGAGGCGAACAACAACCTTAAAGACTGTAAGTTGCGTGCTCCGTTTACAGGGTTTTACGGTGCCAAGTTGGTTGATGTAGGACAAGAAGTTAAACCCAAGCAACCCGTGACAACACTTTCGAACCTTGAAGTAATAGAAGTGGCAACCACCATTCCGGAACAACTTGCAATAAAAATGCGCGATTTCGAATCTTATAAGGTTACTTTCGATGCTTACCCGGGATATGTATTTACGGCTACCCTTAAAGATATGGGTAAAGTTCCCACGGCCGAAGGCTTTCCTCTCCGCCTTTATCTGAGTCATAAAAACGATAAATCAAAACCCGACCAGCCAAAAATTACGGCGGGAATGAGCTGTCGTGTAAATATAAAACTGAAAAACAGCGGTGATGACAACGGCAGTATGGTTGTACCTTTAACAGCTGTTTTCGAGGCTGATACCGATAACGTGCCTTCGGTATGGATTCTTAACAAAACCGACAATGACGATATTTACACCGTCAAGAAACAACACGTAAAACTCAATGGCTTTGTCGGTAAAGACAATGTAAAAATCGTTGAAGGACTCAAAGCCGGACAAAAAATCGTAACAGCGGGCACAAAACGCCTTTCCGGCAATCAGAAAGTAAAGATTCTCGACCAAAAAGCTTTTTAATCAATTTATAAGCAAATCATTATGAATATAGCAGGATATGCATTAAAAAATAAACAGGTCATATATTTCTTTCTGATAATCACATTTATCGGAGGTATTTTTGCGTTTGAGCATTTAGGAAAACGTGAAGATTCACCGTTTGTGATTAAGCAGATAATATTTATGACTTATTATCCGGGAGCCACGGCCGATCAGGTGGCCGAACAGGTTACCGAGGTAATTGAACGAGAGATACAGACCCACCCCTTGGTTGATTTCATCAAATCGGAGTCGCGACCCGGTTTCAGCTACATAAAAGTTGATATGTATCAATGGGTGCCTAAAGAACGGTTTGAACAGGTATGGGATGAGATGCGGCGAAAAGTGTTGAACGTACAGCCGAAACTGCCGAAAGAAGCAAGCACCATTATGGTAAATGACGACTTCGGGGCGGTATTCGGCATTTATTATGCACTCACCGCCGACGATGGTTATTCCTATGCCGAACTGGAAGACTATGCTCAATTTATCAAACAGCAGCTTGCCACGGCCGACGATGTGGCAAAAGTAAATCTGTTCGGTGTTCAGGACAGAGTGCTCAACGTCTATATCTCCGACGAAAAACTTGCCAATGCGGGGATAACGCCCAAAGATATTCAAACGGCTCTTGCCTCGCAAAACCAACTTATAAATACCGGAATGATACAATCCGGAAATTTCAACGTGAGAATTGATGCCGTCGGTACGTTTAAATCCATCGACGAGGTCAAAGACCTGATAATCACCGGAAAAGACGGTAACCAAATCCGTTTTGGCGACATTGCCACCATTGAGCAGAATTATAAGGATCCGGCTACGCAGAAGATGCGCCTTGATGCTCTGCCTGCGATAGGTATCGGTTTTTCAACACGTGAAGGAGGTAATTCGGTAGTCGCCGGTAAAAGCATACGCGAAAAACTCGACAAAATAATACCGCTATTGCCTATAGGTATCGAGATGAACAATATTTACTCGGAAGACAAAGTAGCCTTGGAAGCCAACAACACATTTATTACCAACCTTTTGGAATCGCTGGCTATTGTTATTGTTCTCATTCTGCTTTCGATGGGAGTGCGCGCCGGTATTCTTATCGGCAGCAGTTTATTGTTTTCAATTCTCGGAACACTACTGCTGATGTTGCCGTTCGGCATCGATCTGCACCGTACTTCTCTTGCCGCCATCATCATAGCAATGGGTATGCTTGTTGACAACGCCATCGTTGTAACCGACAACGCTCAGATGATGATTGCACGCGGTATCCGCCGGCGCAAAGCGTTGGAAGATGGAGCTACAAAACCGCAGTGGGGACTGCTGGCGGCAACCATAATAGCCACATTGTCGTTCCTGCCGCTATATCTGGCTCCAAACAACACGGCTGAAATCATCAAACCGCTGTTTGCGGTTCTTGCCATTGCCCTGACATTAAGCTGGGTTTTTGCACTCATTCAAACAACGGTATTCGGTGACTTCATTCTGAAAGAAACAAAAGGCGGCGGCGATAATAAAGACCCGTACGATACCCCTTTCTATCATAAACTTACGAAGTTTATTGAAAATATCATTGCAAAAAAATATCTCACTCTTGCCTCCGTAATCGGCATTTTCATCATCAGTATCATAGGTTTTAAATACGTGAAACAAGATTTCTTCCCTGCCATAAACAAGCCTATGTTCAAGGTGGATTATTTCCTGCCTGAAGGAACCAATCTCGTTCAGGTAGAACAAGATATGAAAAAAATGGAGAAATTCCTAATGGCTCGTGAAGATGTAAAACAAGTGTCCATCACTTTGGGTGCATCACCTTTGAGATATTATCTTGCATCGGTATCGTGGAGTCCGCGCCCCAATTTTGCCAATATTCTGATAACCACCACGGATTATAAATCGGCCGATTCGCTGATGCCTACCTTCAGAGAATATATCGAAGAGAATTTTCCTGATGCGATGTCGATATTTTATAAGTTTAAAGTCGCCCCGTCGCCCGATGCCATAATAGAGGCTAAATTCGACGGCCCTGACCCTGTTGTGCTGCGCAAGCTTGCAGCAAAGGCTGAAGCCATAATGCGACAAGACCCGCTTGCCATAAACATTCGTAACGGCTGGGGTTCCAAAACACCTAAGTTAACACCGGCATATTCACAAAATAAAGGACGAATTGCCAAAGTGACACGAACCGATATGGCCCGGGCAATGCAACGGATTTCCGACGGTCAAAATATAGGGAGCTATCGCGACGGTGACTGGGTTATGCCTATCTTGCTGAAAGCACAAAACCGTAAAAATTACAATTACGGTAATATCAGCAGCTTGCCGGTGATGAACGCATACGGAGATATCATTCCTCTGCAACAAATCACCGATAGTATTCCCATAAAATTCGAGAATTATTATCTTACAAAATTCAACCGTCAATTATCGATTGCCGCCCAGTGCGATCCTGTCCCGGGCGTTGGAAATACAGAGCTGGAAGCCCGTCTGATGCCGAAGATAGAAGCCATACCTCTGCCCGAAGGATACAGGTTGTGGTGGGACGGAATCTACTTTAACCAGCAAAGAACCAACGAAGCCATCAACAGCCAACTGCCTTTGGCTGTGCTGCTTATCATCACCATTCTGATGATACAGTATCGCGAATGGAAAACCGTTACAATGATTCTTCTTATGGTTCCGCTGGTGATAATAGGTATCAGTTTCGCTTTTCTTGCTTCCGGGCTTTTCTTCGGTTTCTTTGCCGTTCTCGGAATACTCGGACTGGTAGGAATGGTTATTAAAAACGCCATAGTCTTGCTTGATCAGGCCAATGCCGAAATAGAAGAATACGGCAAAACAAAATATGAAGCCATTGTGATAGCAGCACGTTCAAGAGCTATTCCTGTGGCAATGGCGGCGGGAACCACCATTCTCGGAATGGCACCTCTGCTGCCCGATCCTATGTTCGGAGGAATGGCCGTTACTATTATGGGCGGACTTTTTGTTGCCACTCTGCTGACCATCATCGTGCTGCCGGCTTTTTATGCAGCTTTCTACGGTTTAAGTAAAACCAATCAGGGAGGCGGCAAAACACAAACGGAAGAATAACAATCTATTTAAAAGCTGTTCATTAAAATCTTTATACAATTTTAGATTTTAATGAACAGCTTTTTGGTATAACCATAAACACCAAGGACTTATGAAACATTTTTGGCCTTTGTTTTTGTTTATTATGCTAATGTCAACCGCCTGCCGGCAACAAAATGAAAACCGGGCGGACGGTAAGACAAAACAAGCAGCCAACACCGGTATTACCGATACCGGTACGGTAAAAAGCAACAACCCTTTGCCATCGTGGAGAGATACCGAAGCGAAAAACAGGATAACAGCTTTTGTAAAATCGGCAGTAAATCCGGAAGATTCGGGATATATTCCTCCCCAAAAGAGAATTGTAACCATTGATAACGACGGCACTCTCTGGCCCGAAAAACCAACGTACTTCCAAATAGAATTCATTCTATATCGCATACGCAGGCTTTATCCTTCACATCCCGAATGGAAAAAAAACAAACTGATAAAAGCTGCAATGAAGCACGACCTCACGACATTGAGAAAAAAATACGGAGCCAAAGGTCTGGGGAAATTAATGACTATTGCTCAATCGGGAATGACAACGGAGAAATATAAGGAAATAGTGCTGAAATGGATAAATACGGCGAAGCATCCGAAAACAGGCAAATTATATACCGATATGGTTTATCAACCGATGCTTGAGCTTATTAAATACCTGCAAGATAACGATTTCAAAGTATATATCGTATCGGGTGGCGGTGTCGATTTCATACGTGCCTGGGGTGAAAAAGTATATGGTATCCCTTGCGAAAATTTCCTTGGCAGCTTGCAAATTCTTGATTACGAAAAAAGAGGTGGTAAGCCCGTGTTGATACGAACGTCCAACTCTATGTTTGTAAACAATTCGGCAAACAAAGCAGTTTTGATACATCAGATAATTGGCCTTAAACCCGTTATGGCCATCGGAAATTCCGATAAAGATATTGAGATGATGGAGTGGAGTGCCTCAAACACATACAACAGTTTTCAGATATTTATCCATCATACCGATTCGGAACGGGAATGGGCTTACGACCGTGGTGAAGGAACGGGACATTTAAATCGCGGCCTCGACATTGCCAAAAAACGGCAATGGCTGCTGGTGGATATGAAAAACGACTGGTCTGTAATTTACAAGGAAAATACGAATCAGTAATGACTAGGGTATTAAAGACCATATTATTAGCGCTTTTTCTGTTTGGGTATGTTGCCAACGTAAAAGCACAAAACAATACCGGTTGGGATAATCAGATTTATCTCGGAAATAAGATTGCTTTCGGAAAAGAACGGTGGAAATATTCGGGAGAATGGCAAGTAAGAATGGAAAATAATTTCAGAAACCTCGACAATTGGTTTATTGAATTTGTATCAAACTATCTGATTTCCGAAAATTTTGAAATTGTTCCCGATTTACGTTTCACCATCAAACCTACAAAACTGGAACTGCGTCCCGGACTTGGCGTTTTATACAAGCATACCGGAGACAACCTACAGTTTGTAAATCAAATAAAATGGCAAATTGATTTGGTTGACAACAGCTGCAACGGCAATGCCTTTCGCGAGGTGGTGTTTTTAAACTACAAATTCAACGACCACCTTGTGGGAACATTGGTCACAGGTTTCATTTACCGCTGGTGGCCCGAATGGAACGGTTTTCAATACATAAGAGTCGGCCCCGGAGTTTCTTACATCTTCGATGAAAAACATATTTTGAATTTCAACTATTTCGTAGGTGTTGAAAACGACACGAAAAACTGGCAATGGGCCGGTATTCCGATGATACAGCTGGTGATAAATATATCACATTTCGACAGTTATAAATACACTCCCGCTTATTACTTCGATTTTTAATCGCCGAGGTTTTTCTTCTTAAAGCCAAGAATTCTGTAATTTAAAGATGCCAGAAAAGATTTTCTGTCGCCGAGTATTCCGGCTTCAAAACGCAGCTGCCACCTTTTATTCAACTGATACTGAGCACCAAGAAGCATATTCCACTTTTGGGCAACCTGCTTATCAATACCATATTGAATAATCGATTCCCCTTTTCTATTATCAAGCTCATTGATGATAGGAGTAAGAGTTTTATCGGCAATTTTTTGTTGAATGGCAGTAGCATCATTATTATACCAATCCCAATATTGTTTAACGGTTGCATCTTTATTATCCCAAACTTCCTGTGGTAAAGCCTGATTCATAGGCACTTCGCCAACGGTTTCCGATTGCATTTCGATACGCATCGCACCTATCCAAAAAGCTACGTTACTATAAGGTCTGTTTTTAAAAACAAAGGCTTTACCCATTCTCAAACCCAGAACATTGGCACGGGTAGCCTTATCGAGAAGTTCCGGCTTGTTCCACGTAAGATTGAAATCGGCTGTAACCCAAACCGGCCCGATCCCGCCGGCAGCAAGAATACCGAAACCGCTTGTACGTATTCCCTGACTCACTTCCGATGTCATATTAAAAGGTGCATTGCCCAGACCCACAATATTAACTTCGGTATGCGATTGCCCCCATCCGAAAATTCCGTAAACATTCAAAAAAGGAAACAGCCACAAATCAGGCCGAACATTTAAGGAGTACGAAACATTGCGATTTTCGCCGAATTTCAAAATCTCTTCACCGTTTTCGTCAACTATCGGTCGAAGGTCGAAACTGTTGCCTTCGTTATAAGCATTCTGATAACCCAGTTGCAGATTTTGTATCAAAACACCCTGATCCGCCCAAAAATAATTCAGCATAAACCCGATGGGATAAGGAATATCAAAGCCTTCTTTATAAGCTCCCTGACCTAAAATCGGAAAAACATAGTTATACTCCACTTTTTTCAAACTGTCGGTATATTGCTGATACTTACTCCTAACACGCTTGGTGGTATATTGCGAAAAACCCGTTTCGGGCATAAGAAATACCATAAGCATTAAAACTGATAAAAGTCTAAGTGTTTTCATAATTCGTTGTATTTATGTTAATTACTAATTATCTTTATTTTGCTTTACGAGCCGCTTTTTTTGCAGCTCTTTTCTCGGCTCTTTCCTTACGTTTTTGCTGAGCCTTTTCGCTACGACCGATGGGGATATTCACTTTAAGGTAAACCGACTGATTTTTTGTACCGGAAACATCTTTAAGCACATCGGTAAAGCCGTAATAATATTTCACTCCAACCGTCCATCCCGTACGGCCTTTGAAACGGTAACCCGTTCCAATCATAATTCCCGCATCCACACGCCTGAACAATTCGGTATTAAAATCTCTGATAACAGCGGTTTTACCGTCAACATCAGCATCATATTCCACAAAAGCTTTGTACATAAGCGAAAACTGCGGACCGGCTTCAAGATAAATATGAGGGTTGAATTTATATTTGATAAGAAAAGGAACCATAAAATAATTAATCTTTTGGGAATATGTACCCGGCTCCTGCAAAGTATCGGCTTTTAAATTCAAAATATCGTTAACGGTAAGATTTCCCAATCCCATTTTAGATTTTACCAATACTCCCGTATAAAAATTCCACGGTTTCCCTTCTTTTATGTTAACGTCGAAATAAAACCCCAGATTCCAGTCTTTTAAAAATTTTGTGGATTCAAAACCTGAAATCTTGGAAAAATTCCCCCCGCCTTCCAAACCAAATTCCAACTTATCGGAATTCAGTTTATCGCCGAAAATTAAGGTTATCAAAACCTGCGATTTCACTTGATAACCCGATATTATTAAAATTAAAAATACAAGTATAATTTTCCTCATGCAGTAGTATTTAACGCAACAAAAGTAAACAAATATACAAAGTAAACAGTTTAATACCTTAAAATCCTCAAAAATATCTCATCTGAGCCACGCGTTTCCAAAAACCATATACACGGCCCATTCTTCCGGACCGCGGGCTACATCTATACCCATTCTCAACCCCATACTCCGGGCTATGAGATATCGAAAACCGCCGCCGGTATTCCAAGCGGTTTTTCCTGTTATTCTGTCGAAAAAAGTTTGTCCGTAACCGGCAAAAGCCACCACACTCCAGCGGCGTGTCAGATTCACCGTTTGTTCCGTTTCGCCCACAACAAGATATTTGCCCTGATACCGCATTGCAGGAACTCCGCGTAAAATAATAAAAGGATAAGCGTAAAACGGTGGATTGTCAACAGCCATCTGATAGTCGAGACGGAACCCTGCCGTCCACCGGTATTTTATAACCGGCAAATAATAATAGGCAAAGGTTGTAAACCTGCCGAAATTACGATCACTACCCAGAAACTCAAGGTATTGATTATAAGTTACATTTATCCTCGAACCTGACGATGGTGAAAAAATATTGTCAAGATTTTCATATTCGGCAATCAGGCTTATGCCGCTATTGGTAAGCTCAAAGTCGTGCGGATCGATAAACGGCAATTTGCTGTCTTCAAACAAAGTAACCTTTGTCTTCGCAAAAATATAGTTTCCGCCAAGCATAAAACGGCTTTCGGCAATACGAAAGGTGGCCTGCTGGATAAATCCCCAGGCATTAATGGTAAATTCTGCAGGATTTCCATCAAGAAAACCGTCGCCGCGACCGTAATATTTAAGGTTCACGTGGCCATATCCGCCGGCACCCCGGTATCTTATATGGTCGTTTTTCCAAAAACCGAAATAACCACCGCCCAAAAGCCATGTTCCGTTTTGAGTATATCCGGCTCCAATACCTATCACATCCGGCATTTGAAAATATTTACCGGGTTTTTCTTTTTTCGGAACAAAAAACAAACCGGCAACAGCAGCACCGTAACCCACTGCCGGCTCCGTTATCGGAGTGACAATAGGTAAAAAACCATGAAGGTTATAAAGATAATAGCTCACATCGAAAGCTCCGTCGGTAGTATCGATGAACGGCTTCTCGGGATTGACGGTAACCTGCCCGTAACCATTTGAAAAGAAAACAAATAATAATAAACTCATTATTAATTTTACTTTTCCCGAAGAGCTGTTATTTGCCGGATTATAATTCATTTATATGCAATTTTCTTTGATGATTAAATCTTTATTCGGTGTGGCTGTCGCGCACCAAAATAACTTCAAAAACTTTGTAAGCAATGGAAAGGACAACCGCACCGACAAAAAGCCCAATGATTCCCGACATTATCATTCCTCCGATGGCTCCGAGCAACACAGCCAGCATAGGCACATCGGCACCGCGGCCAAGGAACAGAGGCTTCAGAAAAGTATCGCTCATACTTACTATAATACTCCAAATCAAAAAGATAACTGCCGGGGTGGTAGAGGTTATGGTAAACCCGTAAATTGCCAACGGCAAGAGTACTAATAGCGGGGGCAGTTGCATAATGGCAAACAATAAAATTATCATCGCCCATAGTCCGGGTGCCGGAATACCGACTGCCCAAATACCTATGGCGGCAAGAAACGATTGTATTGCAGCCACACCGAGTACACCTTGCACTACCGAGCGGATAATCTTTGCCGAAAGCGATACGAATTCACCGCCGTGCTCACCTATTAATGTCCTGAAAATAGAAGCGGTGGATTTCTCGGCAGCTTCGGCTTTCGTAAATAGTGCTCCGGCAATAATAACGGAAATGATAAACATCAAAAGCGCTACGCCCAAACCCGAAGCAAAGGAAAACATTTTGGGCACAAATGCTTTTATCTGCGGTTCGAATTTCACCACTGCAGCCTCCAGATTCTCGGATGCAAGTTTCCAGATATCATAAACAGGCTTCCCTATTACCGGCCATTCGGCCACATCATCGGTGGGCGGAGGTATCACCATCCCTCCCTTGTCAAGATTATCGGCAAAACCGCTAATTCCGGTTACCGTGGATTCGATAAGAAAAAACGACGGCACCAGCAATAAAGCAAGTATTATCAATGTTATCAGTATTGCCGACAATTTCTCTTTTCCTTTCAATAATTTTGAAAAACGTTTGAACAGCGGATAGATAGCCACGGCAATGATTATTCCCCAAAGCACGGGAAGGATGAACGGTTTTATTATTTCGAAAGAATAAACCAGAAGTAAGGCAATAAAACCAATACGCAATGCCGTATTTATGGCACGGTTGTAATGAGATTCGTTTGTTTCCATAATAAAGTTGTTTTGAAAATGCGGTTATAATTACTGCAAATTTAATAATTTATCGAAGATAATTACTAAAAACGTGTATTTAACGATTACGACAGTTTATTGACGACCCGTAAAACTTTAGATTCCATATCTTTTTCATTCACATCGATTATGGTTACTTTTCCTGTGTTCCAGCGACGCGCAATTTTACCGGCAAGGCTGCTTCGCACCGTCCATATCATCGGAATCGTGGTGTTTTTCAAAATTTGTTCAATGGCCGGTGCCCATCCTTTACCGTTCATTTCCAAAGGCCCCACCTCATCGATAATCAAAATATCGCAACCTTTTCCGGCAGCATCAAGCAAAATATTATTGCCTCTTTCAATGGTTGACCGATTGAAATAAAACCTGCCGTAACTCAACGAACCCGTGGCCGGGTCCGGACTGCATAAAATGTATCTTTCAGGGGCGTCGATGCTTTTAAGGTAATAAACGGGAGCCTCGCTATTGTCATCGGTTTCCGTAATAATTCCCCCGAGAGTTTTGTCTTTAATAATGCCCGTAAGACTTTTAATAAAAGACGTTTTGCCCTGACGTCTTCCTCCCGAAATTATCAACACCTTACTTTTGTTTTCGTACTGCTCCCGAACATTCTTCAAGACATCTTCGGCGTTTCCGATAACTTCCACAATGCTTTCTACAGGTTTTTTCATCAACGAACGAGGTTCGGGAAACATCGATGTTACGGCCGGCAGAATACCGAAAGCCAGTTCCAGCGAGCGATAAAACGATGCCGCACCGCGACGGTACATCACAGCTTTTATCAAAGGATTTTTCAGCTCGGTACTGATGGCGGCAAAAGAAAAAAGCACCATTGCCGCCCTGAGGTTCATCAGCAATCCTGCTATCAGGCCGCTTACACCAAAACCCGATTCATTATTGTCGAGAAATAATGCCGCCAAAAAAGTAATGGCCACAAACCAAATCCAGAAAGCAGGCTTTTGCAAACGTTTCAGGCTGCGGCGGTACCTGCTGATAACAAGCCCGATATATCCGGCAACATATCCGAGCGAAATCCAATGATTAACGGTGTTAATAAGGTACATTCCCGTAATCAGGGCGGCAAAATGAAAAAACAGCAAAGCCACCGAATAACTCTCCGCAGTGGTTTTTTCAAAGAGGTTGCCGTTTCCGTCCATAACCGTAAACAGTGTTTTCCGTTTTGAAAAATTGCGCGCTTTCTTACCGGCATAAAAACCGGTTACTGCCGCCACCACTCCCCAAAAGGCATAAAAAGAAACAAGAATCAGCACCGCTTCAACCGGGCTTTGTGTGCTCAGTCCCAGCTGTTTCACGGCATAGTGAAAAAGGCTGTCGAGAATCTCCAGAAATCCGGCACCGTAACTGATAAGCAACCTGCCCACCTTTTGAAAAAGCACTCCCGAAACGGCAAAAGCACCGCCAAGGGCATAACCGGCAATATTTCGCCCGAGCAGAGTTACAAAAAGTTGTAAGAATGCGGCTTCGAGGACAATTCCCACCATGGGCCCGATGATTATCGCCGAAGGGGAAATGGATTTCATAAGTGCCGCAATAAGACCTGCCCTGATAATCAGCCCTTTGTCTTTCCACATCATCGAAAACGACACCATTACCGCTACCGACAAAAATGCCATAAACGTACCGCTGAGCGGAATACGCAGGTTGTGCAGAAAACTTCCGAGCACTATTTCGTTTGCCGCCCAGATGCTTCCTGCCACAGATGCTTTAAGCCATGTTTCGGAAATATGGGATTCTATTGTTTTCAAATTCGCAACACTTTGAATTTAAGGAAGAAAAAACCAATATCCGGATTTATTCTTCGTTGCGCAAGATAGCAAAAAATGCACGTAGATTGAGAAGGTTAAGCGCCATTGCGGCAA
>Ga0256913_10000521_pt1 | contig 19915 bp, 14 predicted proteins | sample Axial_MatmetaG_FD_185970 | JGI IMG/M metagenome (GOLD analysis project Ga0256913, IMG submission 185970) | Deep-sea worm associated microbial mat communities from Axial Seamount, Juan de Fuca Ridge, Pacific Ocean - Axial_Mat | ecosystem: Environmental > Aquatic > Marine > Oceanic > Microbial... | reverse complement strand
CACAAACCCTGCAATAAAGATGGAGAGTTCACCCACATCAGGGATGTACATTATGTTGAGGTAATTGGCAAAGATGATGTTACCCGATATCCAGGCAAGAATTCCCAGTGTTGCCCCGATGATGGCAGAAGTTCCTGCCGCCAGCCCATCCATTCCGTCAGTAAGATTGGCGCCGTTTGAAACTCCGGTAATAATAAATATCACGATGGGAATAAAAATCAGGAAAGCATACTTTGCATAACCTTCTCCCAACCATTTAAGTAGAACGGCATAATCAAATTCGTTATTCTTTACAAAAGGAATGGTGGTTTTAGTAGAGTTGCGCTCATCAGGCTGAAAAGCATTGGATGGTCCGTTTGATTTAATCTTTTCATAAACTTCTGTGGTAACAACTTTATGTTTTTCGCGAATCACCACGTTAGGATTAAAATACAAAACAGCTCCTACCACCAGGCCAAGTATTACCTGAGCAAGAATTTTAATCTTTCCTTTTAATCCCGCTTTATCTTTTCTGAATACTTTGATGTAATCATCCAGAAAGCCCACTGCTCCAAGCCAAACGGTTGTAAATAGCATCAACAAAATGTAAATATTATCCAGGCGGGCAAAAAGCAAAACCGGAACAATAATGGAAGCAAGAATGATTAAGCCTCCCATGGTTGGTGTTCCCTGCTTTTCAAGCTGACCCTCCAGTCCCAAATCACGAACGGTTTCGCCAACCTGTTTTTTACGCAGGAAGTTAATCCAGTTTTTACCGAATACCATTCCAATCAGCAGCGAAGTAATAATCGTCATTGCAGCCCTGAAAGAGAGGAAGTTAAAAACCTGTGCTCCGGGGAAGTTGTAAGCTTCATCAAGATATTTGAACAGATAATACAGCATAGCTTTATATTTTATCGAACAATTCGGTTATTACTTTTTTATCATCAAAGGGATGTTTAACTCCCTTAATCTCCTGGTATGTTTCGTGACCTTTTCCGGCAATCAGAATAATGTCTCCCGGCTGAGCCAGCATAACTGCCGTGCGAATGGCTTCTTCACGATTAACAATGGCCAGCATCATCATTTTTTTTGCTATATCAATTCCCTGTTTCATATCTTCGATGATGCTTTCGGGTTCTTCGTCGCGAGGATTGTCAGAAGTGAGAATTACCTTGTTGCTTAACAGCGAAGCAATTTTGGCCATCTTCGGACGCTTGTCTTTATCACGATTACCACCGGCTCCTACCACTGTAATCAGTTGTTCATTTCCGGTTCTGATGTTTTGAATGGTTTTCAGCACATTTTTCAAAGCATCGGGAGTATGCGCGTAATCGACAATGGCAGTAATGTTATTTTTAGATCGGATAAGTTCGAACCGGCCATCGGCTCCTTTTAAAGTACTCAGTTGTGTTAGAACCTCATCTTTATTTTGTTCCAACAATACAGCGGTTGAATAAACAGCCAACAGGTTATATGCGTTAAAATCACCAATCAACATGCTGTAAAGTTGACTTCCGTCGATACTAAGTAACATGCTGTCAAACTGATTTTCTAATACGTTGGCTTTAAAGTCAGCCATGTTTTTTAAACCGTATGTATATTTTTTGGCTTTGCAGTTTTGAAGCATCACCCTGCCATTTTTGTCATCCACGTTAACAAGGGCAAATGCATCGGAACGCAGGTTGTCGAAGAACATCTTTTTCGCGTTCAGATACTCTTTGAATGTTTTGTGATAATCGAGATGATCGTGGGTGAGGTTGGTAAACGCTGCTCCTGCAAAGTGAAGTCCTGCAATACGATGCTGATGAATGGCATGCGAACTCACTTCCATGAAAGCGTAGTCGCAACCGGCCTCTGCCATTTCAGCCAATAATCTGTTAAGCGATACGGCATCAGGAGTAGTGTGCGTTGATGGAATGATTGTTTGATGAACCTTGTTGAGAATGGTTGACAAAAGCCCTGTTTTAAATCCCAGACTCTCCATCAGATTATAGAGCAAGGTAACGGTGGTGGTTTTGCCATTTGTTCCGGTAACTCCAACAAGTTTTAGTTTCTCGGAAGGATTGTCATAAAAATTAGCAGCAATGAACCCTAATGCATAGGCAGCATCTTTAACGCGGATATAGGTAATATCGTTGGAGATAACCTCAGGAAAAGTTTCGCAGACAATGGCTACAGCACCGAGTTCAATGGCTTTAGGAATAAACTGATGACCATCAACCTGTGTTCCTTTAACAGCAACAAACAATGAACCGGCAGCAACTTTCCGTGAATCGGAAGTAACAGCTTTTATCGTGCGATTCAGCAACCCTTTGGTTTCTGTTACACCCGATCGGTAAAGTATGTCCTGCAATTGTTTCATTATCTCATTCATTCGTTAATATCTTCCGAGCCTGATTTCAACCAAAGTATTTTCTTTAATTGCTGTTCCAGGTTTTATGGATTGTGCTACTACTTTTCCACGCCCCTTCAGTTTGGTTTGAACCCCCAACGATTCCAGCAGGTAAACTGCATCGCGAGCGTTCATTCCTTTTATGTTTGGGATAGTATCGCTTTTGAAATTGACCGGTGAGAACCCTATTTCCTGATTGGTAATATCCGGTTCAACCCAGTTGCTTCTGTCGGTATATGCGAGGAAGGAGAATCCTAACTCTTCAACTACTTTAATGGCGTCGTCATCCCACGATGGCATATCAATCATGGGTATTTTGGCAGTTACTGTATCTGAGAGGTATTCGTTATCGAGTGAAATGGAAGTGGCAAATATTTTATCTGCAATTTCTTTGAAAACCGGTCCTGAAACCAGTCCGCCATAGTAACCGTTATCAGTTGGTTCATTTATTACAACGATAATGGAATATCTTGGATTGTCAGCAGGAAAATAACCTACAAATGTTGCATTGTAACGACGTTTTCCATGATAACCCTTTCCTTCCGAAATTTGTGCGGTGCCTGTTTTACCGGCAACTTTATACCACTTGTTCTTGAGCCTTTTTCCGGTTCCCCTCAAAACAACTCCTTCCAGTAATGATTGCGCTTGACTAATGGTTGAAGGAGAGGCAATTTGCTGATTAAAAACTGTTGTTTCAAATTTCTCAATCGTTGTGCCATCCTGCTGTATTTCAGTTACCAGCATGGGTTTAACCATTTTCCCGTTGTTTGCTACTGCATTGTAAAGGGTGAGCACCTGCAAGGGGGTAATTAAAACCTCATATCCAATGGACATCCAGGGTAATGAAGTGCTCCACCATATCTTTTTATTTTTTACCGGGTGTTTGATAATCGGGTTTGGTTCGCCTTTAATCTCGATACCCGTAGGCAGGTTGAGATGCATGGCATAGAGCTGGTCGATGTACTGAGCAGGATTGTCTTTATATGATTCATAAACAATATGAGAAATTCCCATATTGGAGGAGTGTTCAAAAGCTTCGCGCACAGTAAAACGCCCATGATTATAAAGGTGAGCATCCTTTAAAGTTCTTCGTCCGTAGTTTACCCATGGATGGTCAAAAAAGAGAGAATCGGTTAGTTTTACCTTTTTGTGTTCCAGTAAACATAATATCGAAGCCAGCTTAAAAGTTGAACCCGGCTCGATACGATGGCCGATACCAAAATTATAATTCTCTTTATAGAAGTTGTCCTTACTGTCATATTTAAGGTTGGCAATGGCTTTAATATGACCGGTTTGAACCTCCATAACAATGGCTGTACCCATTTTTGCTTTATGATACAACAACTGCTTAAGCAGTGCCTGCTCGGCTACATCCTGAATATTTACATCGATGGTGGTTTTAATGTCTTTGCCATTGACCGGTTCAATTTCGTTTTTGTCATGCACCGGAATCCAGTCGCCATGATTAATGCGACGACGAACCTGTTTGCCATCGGTTCCTTTTAAAACATTGTTGTACGATCCTTCCAGCCCGACATAAAGATTTTCAGTTTCGTTGACAAAACCAATGGTTCGGGCAGCCAGCTCTCCAAACGGGCGTTCGCGGCGTGTACGCTGAACAGCAATCAGCCCGCCTTTAATTTTCCCTCTTTTTAAAATCGGAAATGTCCTCAGTGCCTGAAGTTGATCGTATGTTGCCTTGCGGTGTATGAGCTGATAACGTTTGTTGTTTTTACGGGCTTTTACCAGAAGACGTTTGAAATAGTTTTTTGATTGATCGGGAAACAGTGTAGAAAGAGCGTAAGCAAGAGAGTCAAGCTTATTGTTGAAATCTTCATCTGTAATGTTTGGTGAGCCAACATCCATGCGGATATCGAAAATTGGTACTGAGGTTGCAAGCAAACTGGATTCGTCGGCCAAAATGTTTCCACGGCTTGATTCCAATTCAAAAGTTCTGATCTCCTGCTTTTGTGCCATCTTTCTCAGTTCAGCACCCTCAACGGTAAACACCTGAGTTGCCTTGAAAAGAATGGCAATACCGGTTAGCAGAATTCCTGCATACAGCAAAGCCACGCGAATCACTATGTCTCTGTCGGTGTTGCTCATTTTTTAATTGCTTCTAACTCTTTTTGTGTTACCCTGATAACTTTAAGCGGCTCCCTGTTTTCTTTGAATCCTCTCTTTTCAAGTCTTTTTTCTATTTCACTTTGTTTACTCATGTTCATCAGTTTCGATTTTTTACTGATGTATTGATAGCGCAGTTCTTTTATCTCTTTTTGCTTTCTGTTGATGTCTCGTATTTTCTCTTCTGCCTGATAGTTGTTCGTGATGTAAAGAAATGCCAGCAGTGTAAACCATGTAAGCAGCGAAATCATTTTCGACGACTCCTTTTTTTCGATGATATCACCCGAGAAAATATCTTTAGGTGCACCCATGATTGATTTCGCTTTATCCGATACATTGAACCCCAGCTTTTTTCTAAGTTTTGCAAATATTGGCTTACGCACTCTAGGCTCTTTTACCGGGTCAGGTCTCTTTTTTAATATGTTTTTTTGCGCTGCCATATCTTATCTCTTTTCCGCGGTTCTCATTTTGGCACTGCGCGCACGACTGTTTTCTGCAATCTCGTTCTCATCCGGAACAATGGCTTTTCCGCTCAGTGGTTTCAGAGGGCTCAAAACATTTCCGTAAAAGTCTTTTTCTATTTTCCCTTCAAAATTTCCGGCTCTGAAGAAATTCTTTACCAATCTGTCTTCTAAGGAGTGATAGGAAATAACCACCAGCCTGCCTCCCGGCTTTAATACTTCTGCGGCTTGCTGAAGCATCTCTTTAAGTACTTCCAGTTCTTCGTTAACTTCAATCCTTAAGGCCTGGAAAACCATGGCGGAGAGTTTGTTGATTTTCCTTTCGGGAAGAATAGGTTTGATAATATCAATCAGTTCACCGGTTGTCCGGATAGGTTTTTTAGCTCTCGCTTCCACAATTGCATGACTAATACTGTAACTGCTGCGCAATTCACCATAAAGCGTGAAGATGTTTTGCAGCTCTTCAGCAGAATAGGTATTTAAAATATCTTCGGCGGAATTTCCAGCTGACGGGTTCATTCTCATGTCAAGCTGCGCATCAAAGCGGGTTGAGAATCCGCGGTCGGGTACATCAAACTGATGTGACGAAACACCAAGGTCAGCCAGAATGCCATCTGCCGGAGCGGCATTGTGCAGCCTTAAAAAATTCTTCAGATAACGGAAGTTGTGAGGAACCAGAGTGAATTTTTCATCCTCCGGAACATTGTTGAGCGCATCAGGATCTTGGTCAAAAGCAATTAACCTTCCATTCCTGAGCTTTTCAAGAATAGCTCTGGAATGGCCACCACCGCCAAAGGTTACATCTATGTAAACGCCATTGGGGTCAATATTCAGCAATTCAATGCTTCTATTTAGCAGTACAGGATTATGATACATCAATTTACAGTTATTCCGTTTCAAGGTCGCCCATTACCTCTTCAGCAAGGTTGGCGAAATCATCAGGATCATATTCAACGGCACTTTCGTATGCCGCTTTGTCCCAAATTTCGATACGGTTCGCAACTGATGTTAATACGATTTCTTTGGATATGCCACCATATTTTTTCAGGTCCTTGGGGATAAGAATCCTTCCCGTCCCGTCCAGTTCAACCGGCTTTACACCAGCCATAAACTTCGTAACGAACTCGGCATTCTTCTTTTTAAACATGTTTAGCCTGGAAACCATGGCGCTTTCGGTTTGCCAGTTTTCCATAGGGAACAGCTCCAGACATTTTTTGAAAATGCTGCGCTTGATAACAAAACCCTGCTCCGCTGCTTCCTTCATTTGTCCTTTGAAGGGGGCAGGAAACATGAAACGCCCTTTGGCGTCCAGTTTGGCTTCGTATGTCCCTAATAATGTTTGCATCAAGAATGTCCTTTTAACGGTGTAAAATTAATTCAAATCTCCCACTTTTTTGCATAATATACCACATTTTACCACTTTGTTGATAAAATGTTTCGTTTAGAGGTAAAAAAAGTTATCCGCACTACATTTAACCGCTTGATATAGAATATTTAATAAATATATTTTTAGGTGTAAAATGAGATATTAACAATTAAACCGTGCATGAATTGTTAATAACTCCGCTATGGAATTACAATGAACTTGATTTTCAGAATAGTTAGCTTTTGAAATAAATGAGTGAATGTTTAATTGGATGAATGATTGAATAGTGGAAAAACAAACGTATTAATATTGGTTGTCTCCATTATTTTTTTCGAGGCTGTGCTAAATCCGTAAATTTGTTGAAATTTGCACCATGACATCCGACAAAAAATCTGTCAGCTTACTGGCTGATCTATTCATAAAAAAGGGGCTTTCTGATATTGTTATCTCACCGGGATCGCGTAATGCACCCATTATTCTGGCTTTTGCCAATCAACCGGAAGTTAACGCCATAAGTATTGTAGATGAACGAAGTGCAGCTTTTTTTGCACTGGGCATGGCTCAGGAGAAAAAGAGAGCGGTAGCCATTGCATGTACTTCGGGAAGCGCACCACTGAATTATGCACCTGCCATTGCTGAAGCTTATTATCAAAAAGTACCGCTGTTAGTTTTTACCGCTGACCGGCCTGAAGAGCTGATTGATGTTGGCGACGGACAAACCATCCGCCAAAAAGATGTGTATAGGAACTACATTAAAGCTAGCTTTGAGCTACCTGAAAACCTTAACTCTCAGGCAAGTTTCGACCTGGCGAATCAAATCATTAACAGAGCTATTGATATGGCTCACTACTCGGAGCCCGGACCGGTACACATTAATTTACCGTTTACAGAACCCCTTTACAATGTCACTGAAGAAAGTATCGAGGGCAAAATTTTAGAAACCAAAGAAGAAAATAAAGCTTTGTCGGAAAAATATGCAGATGAACTTACTAAACAATGGAATGGTTTTGAAAAAATACTTTTAATAGCCGGACAACAGGATGTTAATGAAAATTTTAACCAGGTTCTTTCAAAGCTTATTTCTGAAAAGAACCTGGTACTTCTAACCGAAACTACTTCCAACCTGTTTGATGAAAACGTTGTTGGCTGCATTGATAATGTTTTGACAGCGGTTAAGAAAAATGAGATTGAACTGTTTAAACCCGACCTGCTCATTACCTTTGGAGGACAGGTAGTTTCGAAAAAGATTAAAAAGTTTCTTCGCGAAATGAAACCAATAGAGCATTGGCATATCTCCAAATCGGGTGAAGAGATGGATACTTACCTTTGTTTAACAAAAACGGTTAAAGCAGAACCCTCTAAATTCTTTGAGGCAGTATTGCGAAAAACAAAACCGACGAATCCGTCGTTTGCCACTATCTGGCTACGTAAGCGAAATCGTATTGTCGAACGTAGGGAAGATTTTCTTGCCAATATTGCGTATTCCGACTTGCAGGTTTTCGACATGCTGTTACAGCACATTCCTGTTGGAACCACTCTTCATCTTGGAAACAGCACTCCCGTTCGTTACGCGCAACTTTTTGGAACCCGCGAACTGATTACCTATCGCTCCAATCGTGGTGTAAGCGGAATTGATGGTCAGGTTTCAACCACTGCCGGTGCAGCATTTGCAGCACAAAACATCAACCTGCTCATTACGGGTGATCTTGGATTTTTATACGACTCCAATGGTTTAATGAACCGGAATCTTACTCCCAACTTAAAAATCATTGTTATTAATAATGGCGGTGGCGGCATCTTCAGATTTATACCGGGACCGGATACCTCTCCTCAGCTTGAAAAGTTTTTTGAAACCAAACACAACTGGTCTGTCGAGAAAATAACAGAAGCCTTTGGTGTTAAATATAAGAAGGCAGAGAACATTCAGGATATTCTTTATGCACTGCCTGAATTTTTCAACGAAACTGAAAAACCGGTGCTGATGGAAATATTCACGCCGGGCGAAACCAACGCGGAGTGGCTCAGGAGATATTTTGAATACCTGAAAGGGTAAACCCATCAACTCGGCTCGTAAAAGTCAAATTATTACCTTTGTTGCTAAATAGATTGAATTATGAAATATGTAGGTGCACATGTAAGTGCTTCGGGTGGAGTTGAAAATGCTCCGGTAAATGCCCATAATATCGGGGCAAAGGCTTTTGCTCTTTTTACCAAGAACCAGCGGCAGTGGCTTGCTAAACCATTGACTGAAAAAAGCATCAACCATTTTAAGGAGAATTGCGAAAAGTATGGTTATAAACCTCACCAAATATTACCCCACGACAGTTATTTAATTAACCTGGGACATCCCGAAACAACAGCACTGGAAAAATCACGCATTGCTTTCTTAGATGAGATGCAACGTTGTGAACAACTGGGACTTGACAGGCTGAATTTCCATCCCGGTTCACACCTGAAAAAGATTTCGGAAGAGCACTGTCTGCAAACTATTGCCGAATCCATCAATATTGCTCTGGACAAAACCAACGGAGTTATTGCCGTAATTGAAAACACTGCCGGACAAGGTTCAAACCTTGGTTTTAGATTTGATCATCTGGCATACATTATTGACAGAGTTGAAGATAAAAGCCGTGTTGGTGTTTGCATCGACACCTGTCATACCTATACCGCCGGTTACGATATAAAAACCGAAGCAGGGTATAAACATACCTTTGAGGAATTCGACAACATAGTTGGTTTCAAATACCTGAAAGGGATGCACATTAATGACTCAAAAAAAGAGCTGGGTACGCGGGTTGACCGACATCACAATATCGGGCAGGGATTTATTGGTGAACCTTTGTTTAGAAGAATAATGAATGATTCTCGCTTTGATAATATCCCGTTAATTCTTGAAACACCTGATGATTCCCTTTGGGCCGCGGAAATAGCTTTGCTCTATAGTTTTATTGAATAAATGGTTTTAATTATTATTCCTTTAATTGAAGTATATCTCAGCATAACAAAAAACTGAAAAGAATAATTATCACATTCTTTTTTTTGAACTTATAGTAACTTTTGTTAATTTTATAGCTTATTAATCAATCATAAGCAAATGAAATATTTTTATCTTCTTGTCATAGTTTTTTTATTTCCGACTTGCAAAACCAGCAAACAGGCTGCCAAAACTGATTATGTTGTGATACATTTTGGAAGTGGAGGTGGTGTAACCAACGATGTTACAACTTATTCTCTCTATCCTGATGGTAAAATATGGATGAGTAAATCTTTTTCCAATGACTCCTCTTTAGTCAAGGAAATCCTTCATGAGCATGTTAAAAAACTTTACATCAAAGTTGAAGAATCGGGTGTTGATACAATGCAATACCAAAACCCGGGAAATCTCTATTATTTTATTCACATTCGTAAGCACTCGGGAAAAAATAAGATTGTATGGGGAGACGATAATCCGCCACCAACCAAAGAAGTGGAGGAATTGTATCAAGACCTTTTAAAAATAGTTAAACAATAATCATAAAATCTATATTATGAAAAAAGCTTATACCTTATTCTGGTTTGCAGTACTATTTGTAATACTTAGTACAACCGGGTTCTCACAAAATTCACCCGATCCGTTTTCATTTAAAAAGAAAACGCTTGCCGGTCAGGCAGGTTTTCAGCCAACGCAGGTGATGTTTGATAACCAACCCTCATCTCAAAATGTATCCACGGCAGTTTTATTCATAAAAAGCACACCTTTTAAAACTCCTGTTTTACAAAGCGATCTGTATTTTAGTCAGCTACGTTACAATCAAAACGGGCTGCTTTCATTCGTAACTTGTAAAGAGGGGGAAGGAAAGAGTTATAATGCCAGATCGGAGGAAAGTAAACTACAAGCGGCTTATCAATTTATGGATAACATTAAACAGGGTATGCGGATTGTTAACCCTGAAGTAGAGTTTCAACCCATTCAGCAGTGGGATGATAATTTAGGCTTCGATCATATTAAAATGCAACAGTATTTTGACGGTATTAAGGTTTATGGCGGGCAGGTAGTTTTGCATGGAAAAAATGGTTTGATGAATACACTGAACGGAACTTATTTTCCTACACCAAAACTTCAAAAAAGTAATCCTGATTTAACAAACAGCAAAGCCATCGAAATCGTAAAAAACGATGTTTCTGCTTTTACTCAATACGTTATTCCTGAGTTAAGAGATGATAATCTGCTTGCTTACAAAGAAACGGAATCGGAACTGGTAATTTATCATTTTAAGCTTGATGTGTCGAATGAAAAGCTCGTGTGGCACATTACGGTTCGTCCAAATTTACTGGAACGATGGGAATATTTTATAGATGCAAACAGTGGTGAGATCATCAATAAATACAACAACACCTGCTCCGATGGTCCTGCTACAGCCAATGCAGTTGACCTGAATGGTATTAGCAGAGCCCTTAATACATATAAGGTGGGCAGCTACTATTATTTGATTAATACAACCAAACCGATGTTTAGCGGTGGTCAGTCGGAAATGCCCAATAAGCCTGTAGGAGCCATTTGGACTTTGGATGCCAATAACTCAAACAATGGAGATATTTATCAGGTAGCCTCTAATAATAACACATGGAGCGACCCTGCTTCGGTTTCGGCACATTACAATGCCAATAATACCTATAATTATTACAAAAACACACACGGAAGAAATTCAATTGACGGCAATGGCGGAACCATTATTTCGATTGTGAATGTTGTTGACCAAAACGGGAATAGCCTGGCCAATGCATACTGGAACGGCAAGGCAATGTTTTATGGTAACGGAGGAGGCAGTTTCAAGCCGCTTGCCGGTGCCGAAGATGTAGGTGCTCATGAAATGACCCACGGGGTAATTCAAAACACGGCAAACCTCGAATATCAATATGAGAGTGGAGCTATTAACGAGGCTATGGCTGATATTGGAGGCGCTATGGTTGACCGCGATAACTGGAAGATTGGTGAAAAAATAATTCCTGCCGGCAGTTCGAGTTTTCCAACGGGTACATTACGCGATATGTCGAACCCGCACAATGGCGGAAGTAGTTTCAATGACCCATCATACCAACCTATGCATGTTAGTGAAAAATACACCGGACAGCAAGATAACGGCGGAGTTCACATCAACAGCGGAATCATTAATTATGCCTATTATAAAATTGCCGAATCCATTTCAAAGAACAAAGCAGAGAAAATTTTCTACCGCGCTCTTTCTACCTATATGACCAAGTCATCACAATTTATTGATTGCAGGTTAGCGTTCGAAAAAGCAGCTAAAGATTTGTATGGTAGCAATTCAACAGAATCCAATGCGGTATCCAACGCCTTCTTTCAGGTAGGGATTGGTGAAAGTGGTGGTAATGGTGGCGGAAGTGGTTCCGGCTCACCAGGCGGAATCGAACCCAATCCAGGTGAAGAACATATTCTTAGTTATGATGTTAATTCTTCCGACAATAACACGCTTTATATCTCAAATATACAGGGGCAGAACTTTGTGCCGGTAACTCAAACCAAACTTAAACGTAAGCCCAGCCTTGTTGACAATGGTTCGTGGGGAGTAATGGTTTCAGAAGGTAGTGAAATGATGAGCATTGAGATGTCGGGTTCATACACTGAACATGTTATTTATGACGGAGCCATTTGGGATAATGTAGCGGTTTCGAAAGATGGAAAACGAATTGCAGCTATCACCACATCTGTTGATTCAGCCATCTGGGTTTATGATTACGGTAAACAAAGTTGGGCCAAGTATCATCTTTACAGTCCTACTTTTACCCCCGGTATCACGGTTGATAATGTACTTTATGCCGATGCCATTGAATGGGATAACACCGGGCAATATCTGATTTTTGATGCCTATAACGAAATGGTAAACAACGACGGAGAGAACATCGATTATTGGGATGTGGGCGTTTTGCGTGTTTGGAGTAATGCATCAAATAATTGGGGCGATGGTAAGATTGAGAAGGTATTTACCAGTCTGCCTGAAGGTGTCAGCATTGGAAATCCCTCTTTTTCAAAAAACAGCCCTTATATAATAGCGTTCGATTATTACAATGCAAATGATAACAGTTTTGCTATTTTGGGAGCAAACCTCGAAACCGGTGATGTGGCTACCATTTATGAAAACAACGATCTGGGTTTTCCAAATTACTCAATTGATGATGATATCCTTGTTTTTGGAACAAACTATGAAAACAAACAGGTAATTGGAGAGATTGCTTTACAAGCTGATAAAATCAATTCTACAGGGGATGCTTACCTGCTGATAGATGTGGCCAAATGGCCTTTGTGGTATGCCACAGGCGACAGGGACTTAATGGATGTAAAAGAGCAACCTGTTGAAAAAGCTTTCTTTAGCAATATTTATCCAAACCCTGCTTCGGGTGATGTTTCAGTAGTTTTCAATGCTGAAAAGAATGAAGATTTTAGAATAAGCGTGACATCTGTTTTGGGTCAAATAATGATGAACAAAGAAGGAGTTTCAACGAACGGTTTGAATAAAATTGCAATGAACCTTAGCCGCTTGTCAGCAGGAACTTATGTGGTTAACATTTCTGTTGGAAACAAGGTTAAAACGCACAAGGTTGTTAAAATAGATTAGCAATCAGATATTAACTTGACAAATCAAATGGTAACTCCCTGTAGAATTCAATTTTGCGGGGAGTTACTTTTACCTGAACCGGAATGATCTCGACACCTTGCTGATGAACCTTAACAAGTGCGTTGGCATAATTGGGGTCGATATCCCGGGCAGAACCAAAAATGTCAACATCCATGCGTTGAATAACGTAAAGCATTACTGCTCTCATTCCTGATTGCTTCACTTTTAAAAGTGTTTCCAGATGTTTTAATCCTCGTGTTGTAACGGCATCGGGAAACCGGGCAAAGTTACCCGCTTTCATGGTAACGTTCTTAACTTCAATAAAACATTTTTCAGTATCATTCTCAGCAAACACATCAAAACGGCTATCGCCAAACTTTACCTCACGCTTAACTGTTGTATAGCCTTTGAGTTTGTCAATCACTCCCGACTTAATCCATTCAAACGCCAGCAAATTGGGGGTAGAAGTGTTGATTCCAATCCAGCCGTTATTAATAAATATCATTTCCCAGGTAAACTTTGTTTTTCGCTTTGGGTCGTTAACAGGAGTTAAGTAAACCGGTGCGCCCTCTTCAATACAGGTTTTCATCGAACCGGAGTTGGTACAATGAGCAATAACTACTTCGCCGTTTTCTAACTCCACATCTGCCAAAAACCTTTTGTAACGACGAATAAGTTTTCCTTTAATTAAAGGTGGGTTAAAAGTCATTTTCAATTCTTTTTACAACTCATCCAAAAACAGTCCTGCCAGTTTCATCAGCTCCAGCTCTGCAACCTTAGCATTATACATGGCTTCGTTGTAACGGTCAACCGAAAGCTGAAGGTTAACCTGAGCTTTACGGAAATCGATTGAAGTTAACTGTCCCAGTTTATATTGCTCGGCAGAACGGTCGAAATTAAGCTGATTAATCTTTTTGTTGGTTTCTTCGGTTTTAAGAATAAACAGCATATTTTTATAGTTACTGAAAGCGTCGGAAACCTGACGCTCCAGCTCGGTTTTGATTTTGTCAACCTGAATTTGCGCATTTTCCACATTAATTTTGGCATTCAGCTCACGGGTGCGGGTTTTGCCGCCATCAAAAATATTCCAGTTTAATGAGGCTCCGATATTGTATCCGGTGTTTTGCTGATAAAGGAAATTTCCAACATCACTTTCGGTTCGGTTAAAGGAGTATTTTCCTGAAACATCCAACGTAGGAATATAACCTGAATGCGTTTGTTTCAACTGCAGATCGCTGATGCCTTTACTTTGCTTCGCAATCATATAATCCACATTCTTATTGCGGGCATTTTCCCACATGTTAACCAGGTTAACTTTGGGGCCAAATGCAACAGTGGTATCTACCTTAAACTCCATGGCCATATCAACACCCATCACCACTTTCATGTTGTTTTGGGCAATTTCCAGTTCTCGTGTGGTATTGATGAACGCAACGCTGTCGTTGTTTCTGTCCACCTCGGCATTGAGGTAATCCAGTTCGGTTGCCTGACCATAATTATATTTATCCTTCATATAATTCAGTCGTGCATTGGAGATGTTGATGGTTCGTTTCAGATTCTCCAGTTTTGAAGTCAGTCGGGCAACCTGATAATAGGAACGGATAAGCTTGATGAGTGAATTTTCAATTATTGATCTGGCTTGCAATTCCGATAATGTATAACTTTCTTTAAGCACTTTAAAATTATAGTGCCGGTTCATTCCATCAAACAGCCGGTAATTCAATCCGAGGGCTGCATTGTAGTTGGTAGAAACAGCCCCGTTCACAGTTCTGTTATCGCCGGTAATGTAAGTTATATCGCTATTATTATTCGAATAGCTTGCTCCTGCCGAACCATTTAAAGTGGGCAAATAACCTGAATTTAAGGCTCCTTTATTAACTTCCGCAATGCGCACATTGTTTTTAGCAATCAGGATATCCTGATTCTTTTCCATGGCAATGGCAACGGTTTCTGAAAGTTTAAGTGTTGAATCAACCGGTTGTTGTGCCAACAGCCAGCCCGGTATCAATATCAGCAGTATAAAAATTATTGTTTTATTTCTCAAGTTCATCATTCTCATATTTAAGTTCAATAATGGCGTGCTCAACTTCTTCGGGGGTTACTTTTTTACCTTCCCAAATGTAAATCAGGGTTCGGCGAAGTTTGTTAACCGAAACAAGTAATACAGGCAATAAAAGCAGTGTTAGCACTGTGGCAACGGTAATTCCGTAAGCAATGGAAACAGCCATCGGAATAAGAAATTGTGCCTGGAAACTCTTTTCCAGAATTAAGGGAGCGAGACCTGCAACAGTAGTTGCCGAGGTAAGAAAAATGGCTCTGAAACGGGCAACACCTGCCTGGTAAACCGCATCCAGAACAGGAATACCTTGTTTGAGCAATCGGTTATAGGTACTGATAAGTACCAACCCGTCATTCACCAAAATACCAATTAATGCCACAACTCCAAGCATGGAAAGTACATTGATGGATTGCCCGTGAAACAAATGACCCCAGGCCACTCCGATAAAACTAAAAGGTATTAACACGAACAATAAAATGGTTTGGCTGAAGGAACGAAATGTGAAAACAATCATGGCAATGATTAAAAACAAAACAACAGGAACCACCTGCTTGGCCGACTGGGAAGTTTTATTGGCTTCACGATTCTGACCTTCATATTTTACACTTACCGTTGGATATTTGGCCAGAATATCAGGAAGAACAGAGGTGGTTACATATTCCATCACATCAGTGGCCGATGCGTTCTCGTCCACAAGGTCAGCTTCCACTTTTATCTGTCGTTTTCCATCCAGGTGACTGATGGAAACAATTCCCCGCTTTATGGTATAAGAGGCAATTTCACTAAAAGGAACTTTCTTGCGCGAAGGGGTGGTAATATACATTTCAGAAAGATTGTTGATGGATGTCCGCTCCTTTTCATTGTAACGAACCCAAACTTTAACCTCATCCCTTCCGCGCTGTAATCGCTGTACCTCTTTACCAAAGAAACCCGACCTGATCTGCCCCAGCACATCCTGCAAAGTAAGTCCCAGCATATAAGCTTTGTCTTTTAATACAAGGTTGATTTCTTTTATTCCCTGACGGTCGTTGTCGTTAATATCTTTCAATCCTGAAAGTTTAGCCAATTCAAATTTCAATTCGTTTTTGGCCAGTGTTAATTCCTCAATATTACTTCCAAGGAAGGCAATGGAAACAGGTTTCCCGAAGGAACCACCTGCACCATATGAAAGCTGTTCGGCACCTATCACGGGCCCGGCTTCTTTGGCAATGGCATTGGCAATTTCAAAACTGATGATGTTTCGGGTTTCACCGTTTAATAAAATAATATTCAAACTGCCGTCGGAAGTTGTCGGTCCGATTTTCTTTTCAATATGGGTAATGATATCAAGACTATCAGCTCTTTTGGTTTTATATCTGGCATTCACTTCCCACGCTGCATCCTGAATTTTATCAATCCATTCCTCGGTAATTTTTTCGTTGGTTCCGGCCGGCATCTTAAGTGTAACACTAATGTTGTCTCTTTCAATAAATGGGAAGAATGTACTTCGGATAAGTCCGCCGTTCAAAGCACCGAAAGTAAGCATCAGCATTACCACAGCAATGGAAATAATCAGAAAGCGGTTTCGGATGGCAAAGTAAAGTGTTGGAGCATAAGTTTTGTCGCGCATCCAATACATAATCTTGTCCATAAATTTCGTCACTTTATTCTGACTTCTTTGCCCGTGTAGGGCTTTGGAATGTGCCAGGTGAGCCGGAAGAATAATAACCGCCTCAATCAATGAAATAAACAGTGTAGCTATAACAACAAAGGCTAACTCACCGAAAAAGTCACCCATTCTGCCATCCAGAAAAAAGAAAGTAGAAAATGCAATGATGGTTGTGAATACTGCTGAGAAAATGGAGGGCAACACCTCCATGGTTCCATCGATGGCAGCCCTGATGGCATTCTTTCCCTTCTCGTAATGATTGTATATGTTTTCGCCAATTACAATTCCGTCATCCACCAGGATACCTACCACCACAATCATTCCGAACAATGAAATAACATTGATGGTGATGCCGAAAATATTGGCCAGAATAAACATGCCCCAAAAGGAGATCGGTAATCCTGCTGCTACCCAAAGTGCCATGCGAGGACTTAAAAACATAGACAAGAACAACAGTACCAGCAACATTCCCATTAACCCGTTACGCATAAGCAGATCTTTACGCTCGTTGAGGTTAACTGATCTGTCCTGAACAATAACCACATCCAGGTTGGGGTTTTTAAGTTTAAAGTTCTCTATATACTTTTTTATCTTGTCAGAAGCAATCAGGAAATCTTCGCTGTTGGTGGTTTGAACTTCCACTTCCACCGATTGTTCTCCGTCAATTTCGATGCGGTTTGGGTTTTCCGACCACCGGTCGTAAATTTGAGCTACATCACCAACACGGATGGTTTTACCATTGGCATCTGACTTAATAATAATATTGTTGAGCTCATGCCCATGGTATTTTTTATATCGCCCCCTGATTAAATACTCTTCTTGATTAGTTCGGATTTTACCACCGGTAATATCAATATTGGCACGACGAACTGCGTTGGCCACATCATCAAAGGTTAGATTATAAGCCCTGAGGGTGTTTTCGTTTACCGCCACTTCAATCTCCTCATCAGGAAAACCGTGTAATACCACTTTCGAAATCCCGTCCATTCCGCGGATATCATCCTCAATTTTATAAATTATATCCTTGAGGGCTTTCAGCGAAATGTTGTTGCCACTAACGGAGAAAATAATTACCCGGTTTAGGTTTTCATGCTTGAAAATAACCGGCGGCTCCATATCGACGGGGAAGGAGTTAATTCGGTTCACAGCATTTTTAACATCTTCGAGCACCACATCGGTTTTATAGTTCTTGTCCACCTCCACGGTGATGTTGGCACTGTTTTCCGACGATACCGAAGTTACTCGTTCAATACCGGAAACTCCTTTTAGGTTGTCTTCAATTTTAAGTACTATTCCCTCTTCAACCTCTTCGGGTGATGCTCCGGGATAGATTAACTGAATGGTGATAATCCGGCTTTCCACCAAAGGAAAAAAGGATGATTTCATATTGAACATCGCCACCGTTCCGAAGATGGCAAAGGTCAGAATGAAAACATTCACAGTTACCGGATACTTAATAAAATAGGAAATGATTATTTTCATTGGAAGCTTTTTATCCGGTTATTTATTTTGGTTTTGAGGCGTAATCTTCATGCCGGGAAAAATACCGGGTATGTTTCTGGAAACAATTTTGGTTCCGTCAGAAAAACCTGAAACAATAACAGATTTATCCAGAAACCGAACTGCGTTAACGTCAGATTTTGTTAGCGTGCTGTCAGCATTGATAACATACACCCAGCGATTCTCAACCAAAATATTTCTTGGAATCTCAAAAGCATTATCCATCGAACCGCTTGCAATTTTTGCTTTTACAAACATACCTTCGCGCAACCCTTTATCGCTTGATTCGATAAAAACTGAAACGGTTTGTGTGTTGATATCGATGGCCGGGTTTATCCTGGCAACTTTTCCGTTCCATACCGAACCGTCATCGGATGAGATGATTTCGGCTTTATCACCAACTGTAATCAGGTTCGCATCCACTGCTTTAACCGAAAGTTCCAACTCGTAAACATCATTATTGCTAAAGGTGCCAATTTTTTGTCCCTGACGAATTAATGTTCCCGGGTTAACATTCGATTCAGTAACAATTCCGTTGAAGGGTGCCCTGATGTTATACTTTTCAAGACGGGTTTCCAAATTGCGGATGCTGTAAAAAGAGCTGTAAACTTTTCGGCCGGTAATAAAGAATTTCTCCTTCTTTGATTTTGTTTCCGGAAGCGGTTTCAACGATTTATTAATATCCAGTGAAGTGAGATAATTGTACCATTTGTCAAATTCCTCAGGATATTCCAGTTTGATGTCAGGCAGTAATGACGTAATAAGGTTTTCGAAATCGCTACGCTGAGCATACAGTGTTGAACGAAATTCCGAATCATTAATTCGAATCATCAGCTCACCTTTTTTAAATGAAACACCCGTTCTGAAATCTTTGCGGGTCTTTTGTAAAACACCACTTACTTCAGCATAAATATCAATTCTGTCTTTGGCTCTTACCTGGCCTGAACCTTCAATGGTTAACGGAATGACTTTGTTTTTTACTTCCAGATAGGGGGCAATAACTCTGGTTTTGTTCACCTGCTTTTTAGGCGCTTTTTTCATCTTCGAGATGTAATTGAATCCGAATACTCCCGCAATGAGTAAGAGTATGGCAATAATCCATGTTTTTCTAACTGTCATTATATTGTGTTTTTCTGTTTCTTTTTACTTTAAGTACTCCATACTATAGTTCACTTTAGGCACTCCAAACTTCTTTATGGTTGTACTTACAACTGTTTTTCAAGTTGATTGGTACGCTCTACTATTTTTTTTATTGTTACAATAGCCTGGTCAAGATCCTGCTTGTCAAATCCTTTTTCAATTTCATTTTTGATTTCGATAAATCGGGGCATAATTAAAGCAAGATGCTCTTTCCCTTCCTTGGTAAGGAACAGTCCTTTTTTTCGCTTGTCATCTCTTGAACTGATCCGGACAACCTTGTGGTGATTCTCCAAAATACTGATGGCTCTTGTAATTGAGGTTTTATCCTTATTCATAATACTGGCCAACTCCTGCTGGCTAACCCCTTCGTTGGCATTGATAATCTTCAGCAAAATAAGCTGTTCAAAAGTCAGGTCGAAACCCTCTTTGTGCAGCATTTTGGTAAGCAGATTAAAAAGCTTAAGATGAGCCAACCCCAACCATTTCCCAATAAACTCGTCCTGATTGTTATTCATAAAAAAATAAAATAGATGTATATACAACTAACGGACGACAAAATTAGATTTTTATTACAATTGGGAAACAATAATTGTTTAAAGGATGTTAAAAGATATTGTCTGTTTGCAACG
>Ga0256913_10000520_pt1 | contig 19919 bp, 12 predicted proteins | sample Axial_MatmetaG_FD_185970 | JGI IMG/M metagenome (GOLD analysis project Ga0256913, IMG submission 185970) | Deep-sea worm associated microbial mat communities from Axial Seamount, Juan de Fuca Ridge, Pacific Ocean - Axial_Mat | ecosystem: Environmental > Aquatic > Marine > Oceanic > Microbial... | reverse complement strand
AGAAGCGGTGATTTTTACGATTGGTTCGTACACTTTCGACTCGCAGTTGCGGTTTATTTCGCGTGGTAAAAAGAGACAAAATTTGTCGCCGAAAGAGGCCGATTTGTTACGCCTGCTCTGCCTGAACAAAAACGAACTGCTGCCGCGCGAAACGGCGCTGCGCAAAATTTGGGGCGACGACGGTTATTTTACCGCCCGAAGTATGGATGTGTTTATTACTAAATTACGGAAATACCTTTCGGCCGACTCCAATATAGAGATAAAAAATATTCACGGCAGCGGATTTTTACTGGAGGTAAAAACTTATTCAGGAAATGAAAAATAATTTAGAAAATGAAACAAGCATGATAATATTTCTCACACAACTTGTCCCGATTTGGCAGGATGGAGATGATTATGAGCGAGTTACGTCGAATACCTTTAAAAATAAACAATTATAATCATAAAAAACCGTTCTCTTATTTCAATAAAAAGAACGGTTTTTAAATATCGGGCTTACAAAGTCCGTCGGTTTTAAATTCGGTTATTCGTACTCCTGAACAATTACACCGGTCATTCTTAACATCGAAGTGTGCGCATCGATAAAATAGTAGATGGCTTCCAGCTCGGCTTGCGAGGCGCGCAGGTAAAACGTTTGCACATCGCGGAAGTTGAATGAGTTAATTGCTCCCGACTCAAATTTCTGTTGCGAAATCTGAAGGTTTAATTTTGCCGCTTTTACATTTTCGCGGGCAATATCGAGCAGCTCTTTCCGAACCAGATAAAACTCGTACAATTTAGCAAGACTGTTTGTTAAACTGTGTTGCATATCTACAAGATTAACCTGTCCAATCTCTTCGTCGATTTGTGCAATTTGTACGGCACGTTTCCGGTTTCCGCCGGTGTATAAATTCCAGCTTAACGTTAAATTTCCGTAGAAATTTGCCGAATTCGACCAGCCGGCTTCTTTGCTTTCAAACTTACGGCGGTTACTTGTTGCTGTTGCCCCGCCCCGGAAATCGAGTGCCGGTGAATAACTGCTTTTTGCTGCTGCAATTGCATTTTCCAATAGTCGTTGATTTACAAACTGGTTTTGCAAACTTTTATTATTGGCCAGCATTTGCGCTTCTAAATCGGCAAACGTATAGTCCTTCGGAATGGCTTCGAAAGCATCTGTAATTTCGTAATCAACTACATCTTTTACCGCCATTAAATAGGTAAGATTACGCATCGAGTTTTTATAAGCTACTTCTTGCAATAAATATCCCGCGCGGTCCGACAGGTATGCATTTTGAGCCTGCAAAACGTCGTAAGTAACGGCTGCCCCGTAAGCTTTCCGGTCTTCCATCTGTTTATAGCGGTCTTCCGACAGCGTTAAAACTTCCTGGAAAGTGGCCAGTTTCTCTTTCTGAAGCAGCACATCGTAATAGGCAAGAATTACCGATTGAATTGTACCCTCAACCATAATTGCGGTGTTGTTTTTCGAAAGGTTTTCCATTTCGTCTAAACGGGTTTTGTTAATGCGTACCGAAAAACCATCGAAAATAGTCCAGCTTACATTTGCATTTCCTGTAAACCGGTTTGTATTGTAATTCTCGGTTTCGTTTAAATTCATCGAATTGTCGTCGCCCAACGAAAGGTTAATATACGGATACCTGCCCGCTGTTCCCCAATTGTTTTGAATTTCGGCAATTTGCTGGTTGCTTTTTGCCACAATAATGCCGTAATTATTTTCGAGTGCAATTGAAATTGCATCGGCAAGCGACAGCGGAGTTTGTGCCTGCGCTGCAAAACCCAACATCATTAATACGATTATTATTTGTCTCTTCATCTCTTTTATTGCTTACAAATATTCATTCAAATTAAAATGAATAAATATATTTTTACTCTTTCGCTTTTTTATCTTTATCTAACTCATCCTGAAACTTTCGCTGAGCGTGCAGCCAGGCAATTTCAACGTGTTCGGGTTCAATTTTCTTGCCGCTCCAAAGTTGCCTGAGAACCCTTCTTACGTCGTTTAAAACCATAATCAGTGCAGGGAAAAACAGAAGAATAAACAGTGTTCCGAAAGCCACACCATAAACCAGCGAGATAGCCATCGGAATTAAGAACTGTGCCTGGAAACTCTTTTCAAGAATTAACGGGAACAGTCCGAGCGAAGTGGTTAACGTGGTTAAAATAATTGGTCGCAACCTCGATTTTCCGGCTTCAATAATTGCTGCTTTTACTTTTGTGCCTTGAACAATTAAAAGGTTGAATTTTTCGAGGAATACTACCGCATCGTTTACAATAACTCCCGACAGGGCAACAATTCCCCATAAACTTAAAATCGATAACGGTTTCCCATGAATTCCGTGTCCCCAAATTGCTCCTAAAATTGCAATTGGAATCATTATCAGAATAATAAAAGGTTGCTCAAATGATTTAAAATTAATCATCAGAATAAAAACAATTGCCAGAAATGCCATTGGGAAAAGAATGATTAAATCGGCCATATTCCGTTTACTCTCTTTTTGCTGTCCCATAAATTCAACGGTAATTCCGGGAAAGTTTACTTTTAATTCCGGAATTATTTCACTTTTAATTTGGTTAGTAATATCGGTAACCGATGCATCGGGGTCGGTCAGGTCTGCATCGACCCGCATTTCGCGTTTGCCGTTAAAGCGCTGAATATTAACCGGTCCGCGTTTTATTTCGTAGTCAACCAGTTCGGTTAACGGGTAAACTCCCTGCGGCGTTTGAATTTTCATTTTTTCCATCTGCCCCAGTCGCTCGCGACCTTCGGCGGGGTAACGTACCCACACGCGCAGTTCGTCGCGCCCTTCTTGCAACCGTTGTGCCTGTCCGCCGTAAAATGCCTGCCGTACCTGGTTGGCAATCGACGATTCGGTAAATCCTAACATATAAGCTTTAGGTTTTAATTTCAGCAGAATTTCCTGTTTTCCCAAAGCGTTGGTATTTACCACATCTTTTAACTGGGGCAGTTCCTGTAATTTTGCAAACAGAAAATCGCGCGATTTTTCCAGCTCTTCAATATTTCTTGAAAGTAATCCGATAGAAACCGGTTTGCCAAAACGCATGTTTGTACTACCAATTGTAAATTTCTTAGCTTCAGGAACACTTCCTATTTTTTTTCTGATATTTTTAATTATTTCGTAAGAGCTAATTCCGGTTTGTTCCGAATTTCGTGGCGAAATGTTTATCATACCCGCATGAGAACCGCGTTCGCTTCCCTGAAATGCAGAACCAATTTGAATGATACTGTTTTCGATTATCGGAAGCGTGTCGTTATACTCTTCCATCATCTCTTTGTTCACTTCCCAAACAATGCTATCGAAATGTTGCAGGTATTCCATGGTTTGTCGCTCGCCCGAGCCCGGTGTAAATGCCAGGTTTATACTGAACGAATCGAATTCCATACGTGGGAAGAATGTCGTTTTAATTAACTGTCCGCCAATTAAACCGCCTGTTATAAGCATCATTGCAACCGGAATTGAAATAACAATATAGCGCCACTTAACAATTAATTTTAAAACACGGTCGTACGCGTAATCGCGTAACCAGGTGAAAAATCCTTCGGTATATTTTCTTATTCCTTTGTCTTTTGCCTGAAGTACTTTACGGTTTAAAACATGTTTGTTTCCCAGGTGAGCCGGTAGTACAAAAAATGCTTCGACGAGTGAAAAGGACAAACTTAGAATTACAATGACCGCCATTTCGTACATCATCTCCATTCGGCCGGTAATAAAAATAAGCGGCATAAAAGCTACAACTGTTGTTGCTACCGAAGTTACAACTGCCGGTACAACTTCGAGTGTTCCGTCAACTGCTGCCCGCATCGGGCCTTTCCCTTTTTCGAAATGCTGGAAAATATTTTCGCCGATAACAATTCCGTCGTCAACCAGAATACCGATTACCAGAATCATTCCGAAAAGCGACATTAGATTGATGGTTACTCCCATTAAATTTGCAACAATAAACATGGCCAAAAATGCTGAAGGAATTCCCCATGCAACCCACAACGAAAGGCGGGTACTGAGCATGAGCCCTAAAACCAAAATTACCATTATTAATCCTTGTCCGCCATTGTTGTAAAGCAAATCGAGCCGCTGGCCTAGAATGTCGAGATACGAGCGCTGAATTTTCAGTTCGACATTGGGGTTCGATGCGTTAAAATCTTTTACATACTTAGTTACATATTTATCAATCTTTTCAAGGTCTTCGGTTATTAATTTCGAAATGGTTATGCTAATAAGTAGATTCCCGTTTTCTATTGCTTTATTTGGCGTGTCCGAAAATTTCTTTTTAACAAGAGCAATGTCTCGTATTCGTATTACACTTCCATCGGTATTGGCACGTACAATTATATTCCCGATTTTATTGGGGTCGGCACTACGCGAACGGAGTCTGATTAACATCTCCTCTTCCATCGAGCGCAACTGTCCGCCCGAAACGTCGCGGTTATTTTGCGCGATGGCATTTTGCAACTCGTTAAAAGTAATGCGGTAACGCAATAAATCTTCTTCGTTTGCCTCAACCGAAATTTCGAGTGGCGGGTAGCCCGTAATACTAATCTGGCTTACCACACCCGAAGCCAAAAGCTCCTCTTCAATTTGTTGTGCATACTCTTTTAGCGTAAGCAAATCAACATCGCCGGTTACCAAAAGCTGCATTGCCGGCGACCTCGACCTTGTTTTCGAAACAATTGGCCGTTCGGCTGCCGTGGGAAACGATGAAATTCCATCGACCGCATTTTTAATTTCAATCAATGCTTCATCAATATCGTAACGTGGTAGTATTTCTATGGTTACCCGCGAACTATTTTCCGACGATGTGGAGTTTATTTCGTAAATACCGGGAATTGTCCGAATGGCTTCTTCAATCCGCGAGGTTACTCCTTCTTCCATTTCAATTGGCGATGCTCCCGGATAGAAAACACTTACGGTTAGAAATTTCGATTCGCGCTCGGGGAAAAAGGACTTTTTCATGCTCCACATGCTCAGCCCGCCAACAATAATCAGAAAAATAATTACCAGATTGGCATAAAATGGAAAGCGAACAAATGCTTCAACTATTTTCTTCATCGTATAAAACTTTTATTTTACAGAAACCGATTCACTAAAGAATCGTTTTATGCCTTTTTCTTTGCTTTTGAATTTGGATTGCCTTTCCCCGGCTTTTTAGTTTGTGGCTCTTCTTCGCCAATAATACCTACCGGGCTATTCTCTTTGGCATTAATAAGTGGTTCAACAACAATTTTTTGCCCCTCGGGTAATCCATTAAAAATAAGTGTGGTCTCGTTAACTTTTATGATATCGATTACACGTTTTTTTAGCTTGCCATCGATAACAGCAAAAACTTCGTTTGAGTTGAAAACTGCATTACGCGGGATTTCCATCGCATCTTTAATTTTTTGTCCCGGAAATTCAACCAACTTATATTCTCCTGCTAAAAGAATATCGTTTGCCGAATGTTGCACTTTTACAAAAATACTTCGCGACTGTGTCCTCGGGTCAAGAAAGTTCGATTTACGAACCACAACTCCCGGCATTGCCGATGTTCTGTTTTTAGAAAATACCTGAACCTTGTCGCCAATTTTAATCCATTTGCTCAAATCGTTTTTTACCGGTACTTCTACTTCCAACTGGTCGGTACGAATCATTTTGGCAATTTGTCCGCCTGCATTTACATATCCGCCCACTTCGAAATTTACCTGTGTAAAAGTTCCGTTGAAAGGTGCATAAAGCGAGTGGCGCTTTAATCGTTTTTCGTCCTGCTTAATTCCATAATATTCGCTTAAAACATTACGGCTTGCTAAAAATATTTTTAATTTTTCGTTGCGAACGGCAGGCAGCTCAGGCAAATCTTCGTCCATATCAATTGCCCTGAAAAACATTTCGTATGCATTTAACTGTTCCGGAAAGTCAACTTTTATATCGGGGAGCAGAGTGGTTACAATAGTCAGGAAACGACTTTTTCTGGCTTTCAGTGCCAGCTCAACTTCATCTTTATAAATTTCGGCAATTAGTTGCCCTTTTTTAAACGATGACCCTTTTCGAAGTGTAACGTCGCCCTTTTCAATTTTCCCTGAAGCTTCGGCCACCAGCGTAATTTCGCTGCTCGAAACAACGCGTCCTTCGCGTGCAACCGACGATGTTATTTCGTTATATTTTATGGGTTCCGCTTTTACGTAGCGTTTCATTTTCATATCCGGCATGCGTGGTGGCTCCGGTTTCATCGAAATAAATAATTTTGAAAGAGCAGCTGAACCGCCTAATAAAACAAGAAGTGCAACAACAACAAATGTAATTTTTCTCCAACTCATAGTTCTGTTTTTTCTATTTTCTTCTATCTCTATTAACCTTTAACAAAATGAATGCTAATAAGTTGCATTTTTTTATTCTGCAAAAGTCTGATAATTTTTAAACATATATTCATATGTAGCACAAACAATAATATAATTACCAATTATTTATTGATTGGCAAACTTGAGTAAGACTTACACATATAAGTATGGTTTAATTTGAAAGTTGCTTTTTTTTGAAAATATTTGAAATAGTGGTGGCACATCAAATTTTGAACCGATTCTGTAATCAAAAAAAAGGAGATGCTAAATACGTTGAGAATATTAATTATCAAGATATTCATTTACTAATTATATGTTATTCCTTAAAAGAAATATTAACTTTGCACGCTCAATTTACGAGAATCATTCTTATGCAAGTAGTTGAATTTGACGCCGTTATAATTGGAAGTGGGCTGGCAGGATTGTCTGCTGCCTATCATTCTTCGAAGTTTGGAAGTGTTGCTATTGTTACAAAATCGCAGATAGATACCAGCAATTCGTATTATGCGCAGGGTGGAATTGCCGCGGCAATTTCGGAAGACGATTCGCCGGAATTGCACAAACACGATACGCGTGTTGCCGGCCGCCGGCTATGCGATACCGATGCCGTTGATGTTTTGGTAAAAGAGGGAAAACAACGTGTTCTCGAGCTTATCGAAATGGGAATGGAATTCGATAAAAAAGATGGCGAGATTGTAATGGGGCTCGAAGGCGGACACGGCAAACGCCGCGTTTTACATGCCGAAGGCGATGCAACCGGACGGGCACTTACCAGTTTTATGTTGAAAAAGGTACAGGAGCAACCCACGGTAAAAGTATTCGAGTATGTTGCGGCTATAAAGTTGTTGCAGAACGACGATTGTGTTTGGGGATTGCATGCATACGATTTTGCATCGGGCAAAAATATTGTTTTTAAAACAAAGTCAATAATATTAGCAACCGGCGGTGTCTCGCGGCTTTTTACCCGCTCCACAAACCCAAAAACAGCCACCGGCGATGGAATTGCGATGGCTTACGAAGCCGGAGCAAGAGTTGCCGATTTGGAATTTATTCAGTTTCACCCGTCGGCGTTGTGTATTCCGGGAAAAGATGCTTTTTTAATTAGCGAAGCAGTGCGTGGCGAAGGTGCGTGGCTGGTTAACGAAAAGGGCGAGCGTTTTATGAAAGACATTCACCCACTGGCAGAGCTGGCACCGCGCGATGTGGTTGCATACAGCATTTTCAGGCAAATTCAAAAATCGGATAAAAAAAATGTGTACCTCTCGTTGCGCCATTTAAACCGCGAGAAAGTGATTGAACGCTTTAAAAATATATATCTGAAATTAAAAGAGGTGGGACTCGACCTTGCCGACGACCTTCTGCCAATTTCGCCGGCAGCACATTATATGGTTGGCGGAGTGCGAACAAATTTAAATGCCGAAACAAATATTTCGGGGTTGTTTGTTTGTGGCGAAGTAGCTTCTACCGGTGTGATGGGAGCAAACCGGCTGGCAAGTAACTCGCTGCTCGAGTGTTTGGTTTTCGGGAAACGCGCCAGCGAAAATGCTGCAAAACGAAAAAAACCGCTCTGCAAATACGAAATGCCCGAACCCATTCGTATTGATAAAGAGAATGAAGAGCTGTTTCTGAAATATCAAAACGAGATTGCAACGTTAATGTCCGAAAATCTTGGAATTGTTAGAAACAAAAAGCTTTTGCAAATTGCATTAAAACGGTTTACCGAAATTGCTGAACAGTTCGACAATAATAAAAACGAATATAATTTGTTGCGGATAAAAAATTCGGCAACCATTTGTAGGTTAATCGCACAATCGGCATTAATTAGAGAAGAGAGCCGGGGCGGTCATATCCGCGAAGATTTTCAGAAAGAGATTCCCGATTTTAAAGTTCATATAATTCAGAAAAAAGGGGAAAAAGTAGTATTCGAAAAAATAAAAAAATAGGGATGGAAGATAAAGTTTTAAAATCGGCCGAAGTTTTATTCGAGCTGGCATACACCGAAGATATTGGCACAGGAGATATTACAACCAACTATCTGATTCCGCAGGGCGAAACGAAAATTGCACGCTTTGTAGCAAAAGAAAGCGGCGTTGTGGCCGGGTTGCCGGTAACCGAAATGGTTTTCCGTAAATTCGACGAGAACTTAAAATGGGATGTGAAATTTCCCGATGGAAGTGCAGTTAAAAAAGGTGATGTAATTGTCGAATTTTCGGCAAATTATCGTGCGCTGCTTTCGGGAGAACGCATTGCGCTTAACTTTATACAACGAATGTCGGGCATTGCAACCTACGCCAATTTATGTATGAAAGAGGTTGAAGGCACGCACACCAAAATTCTGGATACCCGCAAAACTTTACCTGCTTACCGTCATCTCGATAAATATGCCGTACGAATGGGAGGTGCGTCGAATCACCGGTTTGCATTGTACGATATGGTAATGATTAAAGACAACCACATTCAAATTGCAGGAGGAATAAAACCGGCTGTTGATGCCATCAGAAAACAGATTCCGGTTAGCATTAAAATTGAAGTTGAAACCACTACCATAGAGCAAGTGCGAGATGCATTGAATGCCGATGCCGATATTATTATGCTCGACAATATGACCCTGCAACAGATGGAAGAGTGCGTAAAATTAATTGACCACCGGGCAAAAGTTGAAGCATCGGGAAATATGACCATTGAACGAATAAAAGAGGTGGCGCAAACCGGAGTCGATTTTATTTCGATTGGAGCATTAACTCATTCGGTAAAAGGGCTCGACATCAGTCAACGAATTATCGATTAATGAATCTGGTTATCGATATAGGAAATACCAGAACCAAGTTTTCGGTTTTTAACCGGGGCGAAGTTTTAATAACTGTTCCGGTTGACGAACTTACCGAGCAGCATATTGAAGTGTTGAAAAAAGAGTACGAGGACCTGGACAATGTAATTGTTTCGGCAACAAAAGATTATCCGGAGGAGTTAAAAATTGCACTTCAACAAAATTTTAAACAGTTTTTAGAGTTAAACGAAACAACTCCGTTACCCGTTAAAAACGGATACGAAACAAAAAATACTTTGGGAAAAGACAGAATTGCCGCGGTAGTTGGCGCTTTCGACCTGTACCCAAAAACAAATATTTTGGTAATTGATGCCGGCACGGCAATTACCTACGACATTATAACAGAAAAACAGGAGTACCTTGGCGGCAATATTTCACCCGGAATTGATATGCGTTTTAAAGCGCTGAATGAATTTACCGATAAATTGCCGTTGGTTACTCAAAAAGAGTACAACAAATTGTTTGGCACTTCAACCGAAAATGCAATTCGTGCAGGAGTTCAGAATGGCGTTGTTTTTGAGGTTGACAGAGCCATTGATACATTTAAGGAATTTTATAATAATTTAAAAGTTATTATTACCGGAGGGAATGCCGAATTCTTTGAAAAGAGATTAAAAAATTCTTTCTTTGTACACTTTAATTTAATAGCCATGGGTTTAAACCGCATATTAGAATACAATGGGGAGATATAGCAGAGTAATTATTTTAATCGGGTTAATAGTGTTTCCCACATTTTTATTCGCACAATTTAATAATAACACTTCATCGCCATATTCGCGATTTGGATTGGGCGACCTTCAACCGTACGGATTTGGACGGTCGGCTGCAATGGGAGGCGCTTCGTTGGCAAGTCGCTCGCACTATCAGATAAATCTTTCCAATCCGGCATCATACACAGCTATCGATTCGTTAACATTTATGTTCGAGTTTGGAATCGATTCGAAATATTCGAAATTTACCAATGAAATTGGAAGCGCAACCTCGGTAGATGCAAACTTTCAGTACATGGCCATGAAATTTCAGATAACAAACTGGATGGCAACAAGTATCGGGCTGCTACCATTTTCCGACATCGGTTATGCCATTCAAGTGAACGAAGAGATTGATAACGTTGGGGCAGTACTTACTAAATATTTTGGTGCCGGTACTGTTTCGAATGCCTATATTGGTGTTGCTGTCGAACCATTTAAAAATGTATCGATTGGGGCAAACTTAAACTATATGTTTGGTAAATTGAACAAAAACGCGGAGGTCTATTTCCTCGATTCGCCCGATTTTTATGGGGTTCAGAAATATGCCGATTTCAGGTTGCGCGATTTTGGACTCGATTTTGGAGCACAGGTTACACTACCGTTAAAAAATAAAAAACACATTATTTTTGCTGCCGTTATAGAAAACAAACCCGAATATACATCACTATTTTCCGACATCACTCAAAAAAATCTTAGCTACGGAAATACAATCGACCGCGACACTCTTCACTATTCTGATGAGAAACGGGGAAACATTAATATGCCGTTAACACTGGGGGGTGGAGTATCTTTTGTAAAAGAAGATGTATTAGAAGTAAATGTTGATTATTTTCATCAGGGATGGTCGAGTTCAACTTTTTTTGGCGAGAAACCTGCAAATATTACAGATTTAAATAAATTTGCAGTCGGAGCCGAATGGATTCCGAATAAACATTCGATTCGGAGTTATATGAGCAAGATTGCATTTAGAACCGGATTTAAATACGAAGAGACCTATTTATTGTTCGGAGACCATCATATAAATGATTTTGGCATAAGTTTTGGAGTTGGTCTTCCTGTATATCGCTCAAATTCAACAGTTAATATTGCTGCCGAATTTGGTAAACGGGGAACAATGGAAGACGGACTGATTCTTGAAAAGTATGCAAGACTGAATTTAAGTTTGAATTTATACGATTTGTGGTTTGTTAAAAGACGATTTGATTAATACTAAATTATACAAAATATGAAAACTTTTTTACGCATAACACTTTTATTTGCTTCTGTTTTAATGGTTGCAACAACTGCAACAATGGCACAACGGGTTATTACAGGAATAGTTTACATGGATGGTAAACCGGCTGCCGGAATAGAAGTTTTAGCACACAAGGGAGGATCGATGATGACAAGTTTCGACGGACAGTACAAAGTTGAAGCATCTGAAAAAACAAAGTGGATTAAATTCACTTTTATCGACGAATCGAAGAAATTGGATATTAGTGGACAATCGGGCGACCATTTCGATTTTGCTTTTACCGGCGAAATTCCTAGTGGCGAAGCAACCGACGAAGGCGCTGTTAATCTCTCTTTGCAAGAGCAATTAGTTGCTGCCGGAGATAAAGAGTATATGAATCAACTCTCGTTGTACAAAGAATTTTATAAGCAGAAAGATATTGAATCGGCTTATCCACACTGGAAAAACCTTTATAAAAAGTATCCTAAATCAACAGTTAATGTTTATATACATGGTGCTAAAATTCACCAGATGTTAATTGAAAATGCAGAAAATGCTGATGAAAAGGAGATGTATTTTAACGATTATATGAATCTTTTCGACAAAAGGATTAAATACTATGGACAGAAAGGATACATTCTCGGAAGAAAGGCTGCTGCCTGGTTAGAATACAAAATTAAAGATCAAAGTCTGGAAGGACAGGAGCAGATTGACGCATTAAAAACCGGATACAACTGGTTAAACGAATCGGTTGATTTGCAAAAGAACGAATCGGAATTAGCAGTAATTGTTCTTTTAATGCAAACATCAAAATCGTTATTTAAACTCGATGCGCTACCAAAAGAGACAGTAGTTATTAATTACGATAAGTGTAACTCAATTGTAAAATACATTATCGAAAACGATAAAGATCCGGAACAGGTTAAAAAGGCAAAAGATGTTCAGGTTTATATCGAAGATATTTTTGGAAAATCGGGAGCTGCCGACTGCGATGCCCTGGTAAATATTTTTACTCCGCAGTTTAAGGAAAATGCACACGATGTTGAAACCATAAAAAGTATTCTTCGCAGGTTACGTAAAGCCGGTTGCGACGGTAGCGATTTGTATAACGAAGCTACAGAAAAGTTATACGAACTTGAGCCATCGGCAGAAGCTGCATTTAACATGGCACACCGTTATTTAAAGCTCGAAGATTACGATAAGGCAAAAATGTATTACAAGCAGGCCATGGATCAGGAAACCGATCAGGAGTTACTTGCAAATTACTATTACGAGTATGCTCTGTTTATTTATGCCAAAGAAAATGCATTGCAGGAAGCACGTACTTATGCACGAAAAGCATTAAAAATTAAGCCCGATTATTGCGATGCTTATATGTTGATTGGCGATATTTATGTTGCAGCAACACGTTCTTTCGAAGGTTCTGATTTAGAGAAAAGCGCTGTTTTCTGGGTAGTGGTCGATTACTTTACAAAAGCACGTAAAGGAACAGATTGTGCTATTGATGCATCGAAAAAAATAGCAACTTACAAAAAATATTTCCCCAACAAAGAGGAAGCTTTTATGGAAGGTTTGAAAACAGGACATTCGTATAAAGTTGGAGGTTGGATAAATGAAACTACAAAAGTCAGGTTCTAAAACCTTTCGAAACATAAAAAATAGTGGTATTGCAGCTCTTTTATTAGGGGCTGCAATACTTGTATTTGGTTGCGAGAACGACATCGAAAAAATTAAAGCTTTCAGCTCTCCCGAAAATTTACCCGTTCTCGAAGCATACGATTTTACAACCACTTTTACCGACTCGGGACAAATCAGATATACATTGAAAACGCCCAAACTTCTCCGGTTCGAAAACGAAGGGAAAGCGTTTCACGAATTCCCCGACGGAATGGAGATTATCCAGTACGACGCAAAAGGGAAAGTTGTGTCGAGCCTGACTGCCGATTACGCAAAGCAATTTTTAAAAGAGCAGCGGTGGGAAGCAAAAAATAACGTGGTAGCCACCAACGAGCAGGGCGACACACTAAAAACCGAACATTTAATCTGGGAAGAGAAAGAGAAAAAAATTCACTCCGAAGAGTTTGTCGAAATTATTCGCGAAGATGGAGTTTACACCGGAATTGGATTAACCGCCGACGAATCGTTGCAACATTGGCGAATTGGGAAATTAAAAGGAATTGCTTATTTTGAGGTGGACAATAAAACAAATAAAACGGGCCGGCCCGTTACAAAACCCGATTTAAAAAACAAAAAAGACCGGCCTTTTGAGAAACCGCTTCAACTTGAAAGATAAGAATTACAATGAACCTGTTTGTCATTATCTTAATTACAATCCTGCTTTCGGCATTTTTTTCCGGAATGGAAATTGCATTTGTTTCGGCAAACAAATTGCGGCTGGAGCTGGATAAACAGTCGGAGCCATTCAACTCGAAAATATTAAAAATGGTAACCGGCAACGCCGGCAATTACATCGCCACAATGTTGGTGGGCAATAATATTGCACTGGTAATTTATGGTATTGCATTTGCCACGCTGCTCGAGCCCGTGTTTCATGGTTACATTCAAAACGAGTCGGTAATTCTGCTTTTGCAAACCATCATTTCAACATTAATAATTTTGGTTTTTGCCGAGTTTCTGCCCAAAACACTCTTTCGTATTTTTCCCAATTCATTTTTGAATGTGTTCTCTTTTCCACTCGCATTCTTTTACATTCTGTTTTATCCCATCACCCGTTTTACTGTTGGAATTACAAATGTGTTACTAAAACGGTTTCTGAAAACCGACATCAACGCAAACAGTAAAAATCCGGTTTTTAGCCGAGTTGATTTAGATGAATTTGTAAACGCAACCGATACAGCCGGGTTAGAAAAAAAGGATAACATTAAAACAGAGTTGAAACTGTTTAAAAATGCGCTCGATTTTTCGAAAGTAAAATTGCGCGAAATAATGGTTCCGCGTACCGAAATAGAGATGCTGGAAATTAATACATCGATTGCCGAGTTGCGCCAAAAATTTGTTGAAACCGGCTATTCGCGAATTCTTTTTTACGACGACAACATCGACAATATTATCGGGTACATCCATTCGTCAGTAATTTTTCAAAACCCCGAAACGATAAAACCATACCTAAAAAGTGTATTGATTGTGCCCGAAACCATGCCGGCAAATAAATTGCTCAGTACTTTTATTCAGGAACACCGCAGCATTGCAATTGTGGTCGATGAGTTTGGCGGAACTTCGGGGATGGTTACCAGCGAAGATATTCTCGAAGAAATTTTTGGTGAAATTGAAGACGAGCACGACACACGCGACATTGTTGAAACGAAAATAAGCGACACAGAATATATCTTTTCGGGGCGGGCCGAAATTGATTTGCTGAATGAGAAGTACTTTTTAAACCTGCCCGAAACCGACGAGTTCGAAACACTTGCCGGATTTATTTTACATCATCACGAAAGTATTCCTAAAATTAACTCGCTCATTAAAATCGGTAAATTTCATTTTAAAATATTAAAAGCCACCAATACCAAAATCGAATTGGTAAAACTCACAATTTCAGACGAGTAGTAACCGGCTTTTTTTACCGTTTTAAATTTCTTATCCTCAGTTACTTTACCCAATAAACAACAGACTGTTAAAAAAAAAGCAAATTAGTATATAAAATACTTAAAAATGTTATCTTCGCAGTTCGAAAATTTTAAGTAAAATTTGCAATAAATAACTGGTTATAAATGGCAACGTTAGAAAAAATTAGAACGAAAGCAGGATTGCTGGTAGCAATCGTTATAGGAGTTTCATTGGCCGCATTTGTACTTGGCGATATGTTAAAAAGCGGGTCGTCAATTTTCAAAAGAAATCAAATGGAAGTTGGTGTAATCGACGGCGAATCTATTCAGTATCCTGATTTTCAGAAGAAATTAGAAGAGTTGGGTGAAATTTACAAACAAAACACCCGGCAAACTCAATTAGACGAAAATAGTTGGGTACAAGTGAGAGAGCAGGCCTGGCAGGATTTTGTACGTAAAATTGTAATGGGCGATGTGTACGAAGATTTAGGAATTGATGTAAGTTCCGACGAACTTTTCGATATGATTCAGGGAGTGAATCTTCATCCTATAATTCAGCAATTGTTTCGTAACCCACAAACCGGACAAGTCGACCGCGCTGCAGTTGTGCGTTTCCTGAAAAGTTTAGACACAGGAGTAGCACCCGAGCAACGTCAGTACTGGTTGTATCTCGAAAAACAAATTGCCGAAGAGCGCATGCAAACCAAATATTCGAACATGGTTGGAAAAGGTTTGTACGTAACAAGCGAAGCAGCCCAGCAAAGTATCGATTCGAAAAGCAAAAAAGTAAACTTCGATTACGTGGCACTCAGTCTGAATTCTGTTTCCGACAGTGTAGTTACTGTAACCGACAAAGATTTAAGAGCTTATTTCGATGCCAATCAGGATAAATACAAACAAGATAAGTTGCGTAGAATTGAATACATAACTTTTACGGTTAAACCTTCGGAGCAGGATTTTAAAGATGCTGAAAAATGGATTAACGAAATTAAAAGCGATTTTGCAGCTGCAACCGATAATCCGCAGTTTGTAAACTCTAATTCCGATGAAAGTTTTGTTGATACCTGGAATAAAAAAGAAGATTTGCCCGAAAAAATTGGAACATGGGTTTTCGATGAGGAAGCAAAAGTAAACGATGTTTACGGCCCGTATTTCGAAAACGACAGATATATTCTTGCAAAAGTAAATGCAATTGAAATGATGCCCGACTCGGTAAAAGCAAGGCACATTTTATTAAAAGTTGAAACGCAGGAGCAAGTTCCTGCAATGCAGGCTTTGGCCGACAGCTTAAAAACAGCAATTGAAAATGGCAGCGATTTCGCAAAACTGGCCAAGCAATATTCAGCCGACCAGGGTTCGGTAATTAATGGTGGCGACCTGGGTTGGTTTAAACGCGGACAAATGGTTAAACCTTTCGAAGATGCTGCATTCAACAACAAGAAAAACGAAGTTACCATTGCTGTTTCGCAATTCGGAATTCACATTGTGCAAACCACAAAACGCGGAAAAGAGACAAAACAAGTGCAAATAGCTTATTTGGTTCGTAAAGTTGAAGCAAGTACACGCACCATTCAGAATATATACGCACTGGCAAGTAAATTTGCAGGCGAACACACAACCGGTGAAGATTTCGAAGCTGCTGTTGCCGAACAGAAATTAAGTAAACGTGTGGCTTCCGTTCGCGAAAACGACCGTCAGATTGTTGGCCTTGAAAAAGCGAGAGAATTAGTTCGTGCTGCATACCGTACCGATGAGGGCGATATTGTTAAAACAACACAGGAGTCACCGATTTTTGAACTGGGCGATAATTTTGTTATTGCTGTTGTTACAAAAGTAACTGAAGAGGGTGTCGCCAATTTCGAAGATGTTCGGGCAAGAGTTGAAATGAATGTGATTAAGGATAAAAAAGCAGAATATCTGGTTAAGAAAGCAAATACTGCTTTGGCAGGCAAATCCGATTTAGCCGCTGTGGCAGGCGAATTGAAAACAACTGTTCAGAGTGCTACCGGAGTCGATTTTACAACTCATTCAGTTCCCGGGTTAGGTTTAGAACCTGCTGTAATTGGCACAGTTGTTTCGCTTGATGTCGATAAAATTTCGAAACCAATTGCCGGAAATAACGGAGTGTACATTGTAAAGGTTACCGCCGAGAATAGTGCAAACGCTGAAGATGTTTCTGTTGAACAAGCCCGTTTGGCACAGAGTTTAAGTTTCCGTGCAAACTCTCAGGCTTTCGAAGCACACCGCAAGGCAGTCGAGATTGTTGATAAAAGATCGAAGTTCTATTAACAGATAGAATTAAAAAAATATTGAAAAGCTGTTTTCTCTTTAGGAAGCAGCTTTTTTTTTGAGCAAATTTGCCGTTCGGGTTAACCCGTTTTTAAGTTAAGGTAAAATACATTTTTATTCGGTTAACACATTCAAGTTAAAACAGATAAATGCCATTCTCAGCCTAAAAAATTTCCTATATTTGCATTTTTTAAAAGATAGTAAGATTTACAATTTTCTTATGAGTAATAAGTTTCAGGAATACAAGCAGTTAGATTTGTCTCAAATCAACAAAGATGTTTTAAAACGTTGGGAAAAAGAGGATACTTTTCACAAGAGTATTTCAACCCGCGAAGGTCATCCTACATTTGTGTTTTACGAAGGCCCGCCATCGGCAAACGGAATGCCCGGTATTCACCACGTTATGGCGCGCGCCATTAAAGATATTTTCTGCCGCTATAAAACGATGAAAGGTTTTCGTGTGCACCGGAAAGCCGGTTGGGATACGCACGGGCTGCCGGTTGAGTTAAGCGTGGAAAAGGCACTGAACATTACCAAAGAAGATATTGGCAAAAAAATTACAGTTGAAGAGTACAATAAATCGTGCCGCACCGAGGTAATGAAATATACCCGCGAGTGGGAAGAGCTGACCCGTATTATGGGTTATTGGGTAAATATGGACGATCCGTACATAACTTACGACAACCGTTATATCGAAAGTGTTTGGTGGCTGTTAAAACAGATTTACAACAAAGGATTGATGTACAAAGGGTACACCATTCAACCCTACTCTCCTGCTGCCGGAACGGGTTTGAGCTCGCACGAGTTAAACCAGCCCGGCTGCTATCGCGATGTAAAAGACACCACTGCCATTGCTCAGTTTAAAGCCATCAGAAACGAAAAATCGGAGTTCCTTTTTGAAGGAGTAGATACCGATGTTTACTTTTTGGCCTGGACAACCACTCCCTGGACACTGCCGTCGAACACAGCACTTGCAGTTGGCGCAGGAATTAAATATGTTAAAGTAAAAACCTTTAACCCGTACTCGGGCGTGCCGGTTACACTTGTTCTGGCGAAAGATTTGTTTGCCGTTCATTTTAATGAAAAGAACAAGGATTTACCGTTCGACGAGTATAAAAAAGGCGATAAAAATATTCCATTCGAACTTATTGGCGAATACAAAGGAGCCGATTTAAAAGGAGTTCAATACGAACAATTAATAGAGTGGGTAAAACCAAAAGGAAAAGCTTTTGAAGTAATTACCGGCGACTTTGTTACCACCGAAGATGGAACCGGAATCGTTCATATTGCACCAACATTTGGTGCCGACGACGACCGTGTTGCAAAACAAAACGGAATTGCGCCTTTAATTATAGAAGATGTTGAAGGAAAAAGTCAGGCACTGGTCGATAAAAAAGGTCGTTTCTTTTTAATCGAAAATATGGCTGCTGATTTTGTGAATGACTATGTAAATGTTGAGAATTACAGCGAATTTGCAGGCAAGTACGTAAAAAATGCGTACGACGAAAATCTCTCGGAAAAGGATGCCACAATTGATGTCGATATTTCGGTAATGCTGAAATTGCAAAACAAGGCATTCAAAATTGAAAAACATACACACAGTTACCCACACTGCTGGCGTACCGACAAACCGGTTCTGTACTACCCGCTCGACTCGTGGTTTATTAAAACCACAGCCGTAAAAGAGCGAATGGTGGAATTAAACAACACCATTAACTGGAAACCACAATCAACCGGAACAGGACGATTTGGCAACTGGCTCGAGAATCTGGTAGATTGGAATTTAAGCCGCTCGCGTTTCTGGGGAACACCGCTGCCAATATGGAGAACCGAAGACAACTCGGAGGAAATATGTATTGGCTCAACCGAAGAGTTGATGACAGAAATAGAGAAAGCGATGGATGCCGGATTTATGACCGAAAATCCGTTTGCCGGTTTCGAAGTGGGCGACAACTCAAAAGAGAATTACGATAAAATTGATTTGCACAAGTCGTATGTCGATAAAGTTATTCTGGTTTCGCCGTCGGGACAAAAAATGTTCCGCGAACCCGATTTAATCGATGTGTGGTTCGACTCGGGAGCAATGCCGTTTGCACAACGACATTTCCCGTTCGAAAATAGTTCCCTCCTGACCTCTCTCAAAGGGGAGAGTCGAGGTGGGGCTTCTCTATTTCCTGCCGATTTTATTGCTGAGGGGGTTGACCAGACACGCGGATGGTTCTTTACGCTACACGCCATTGCAACAATGATTGGCGACTCGGTAGCATATAAAAATATCATTTCAAACGGTCTGGTTCTCGACAGTAAAGGAAATAAAATGTCGAAACGTTTGGGCAATGCAGTCGACCCGTTTAATACAATCGAAAAGTATGGCTCCGACCCGCTGCGCTGGTATATGATTACCAATGCGCAACCCTGGGATAACCTGAAGTTTGATATTTCGGGTGTAGAGGAAGTGCGCCGGAAATTCTTTGGCACGCTGTATAATACCTACAATTTCTTTGCACTTTACGCAAATGTCGATGGTTTTAGTTTTGCCGAAGAGGAGATTCCGATGGAGCAGCGGCCGGAGATTGACCGCTGGGTAATTTCGCTCCTGAATTCGTTAATAAAAGAGGTGGGCGAGAGTTACGAGAATTACGAACCTACCCGCGCCGGACGTGCTATTTCAGAGTTCGTTTCGGAAAACCTGAGCAACTGGTTTGTACGGTTAAGCCGTAAAAGATATTGGGGCGGCGAATACTCAACCGATAAAATTTCGGCCTACCAGACTTTGTACACCTGTTTGGTAACGGTTGCAAAACTGATGGCACCGATTGCCCCATTTTATTCCGATTTGCTTTACGCCGACCTGAATAAAGCCACAGGGAAAGAGGCCGACCAAAGTGTTCACCTGATTGACTTCCCCGCTTTCGATGAAAAATTAATCGACAAGGATTTGGAGGAG
>Ga0256913_10000518_pt1 | contig 19922 bp, 17 predicted proteins | sample Axial_MatmetaG_FD_185970 | JGI IMG/M metagenome (GOLD analysis project Ga0256913, IMG submission 185970) | Deep-sea worm associated microbial mat communities from Axial Seamount, Juan de Fuca Ridge, Pacific Ocean - Axial_Mat | ecosystem: Environmental > Aquatic > Marine > Oceanic > Microbial... | reverse complement strand
TACCCTGCAGGTTTCACCTGAAAAGGAAATGGAACTCCCGACAGGACAGGAGATGCTGTAATAACAACCGGATTCATCCTGGAGATGAGAATCTCCGGAGGCCCCCCTGACTCAACCCTCCGATGTGAAACTGTCCCATCCTCAGCAAGCCATGAGATTTCCCAGAAATCCGGCCCTGATACTTCCGATTCATCAAGCCGGCAGGGAGGCAGGATCAGAGAAATCTCATCATCCGTTCTGAATAAACTGCAGGCTGTAAGACTCAGAAGAAAAGTTACTGCAGAAAAAGACTTCTGATACTTCACCATACTGTTTATAACAGTGTAACGATGAGGGAGGCTTGAGATATCCTTGAGAATTGCGGGAATAACGGAATACGTATTATGATAGCAGGGAAATGGAAGACCGGATTGAATATTTCAACAGACTGATTGAAGCACTGGAAATCAAAGCTGAGAATCTGGAACAGAGCAGCATACCCAGACTCAGAGAACACTTTCTGGGTTTTGAAACAAGCGTATCAGCCATCTATAAATTTCTGATTGACAAGGGAATAATGCAGAAAGACCCCTACAGGCACGACCGGTCGATTACTGAACTTAAAATACCTTCAACAGAAACCCTTCCGGAAACCGATACTCAACAGGAAATCAGTCTTCGGTTTTCTCAATACACCAGTCAGTGGGAGTTCCTTGTAAAAATCTTTCATGTCAGCCTGGCCAGCCTCACTCTGAAGAAAGTGAATCTGATAATGGAACTGCTCAACTATATCCGCTGGACAGACCTGTCAACGACATCTTCATATCAGGTTACCAGGGCTATATCCGGCATCCTGAACCGGGTTTCCCAGATGAACGATCCCATGGCCGGGAGAATGATATCCAATTCTGCGATGAATCTCGGAAAGATTTCAAACAGCATCAAGGCCGAATTGAAAACCATCACTGTTTTTCTCAGGGAAAGATACAAGGCTGAAGTCAGAGAACACATCACCTCCAAAATGAAAATCAGTATTGAACAATACCGGCGTAAACCGGTTTCTATAATGGATAATGTCAAGTTTGAATTCTCCCATAAGATGAAAGAGGCGGGATGGTACAAGGAGCTGATCCATGAACTTCTTGAAGAAGATTACGGTACAGCTGCCGAAAAATTGAGGGAAGCTGTACTTGAACGGCTCAAGGTGAACAAACCGGAAGAAAAACGAAAAAAGAAATCCGGGAACGATGATAAAACTGCAAGGATGATGATCCTGGACCGGATGTCCCGGACCGGGGAACCCATCCGCTCCACTGTTCTGAAAATGAATGAGAATACAAGAGTGATAAGTCAGAGAAAGAAAAGCTTTTCCGAACGCCTTTCCGAAATATTCTCATCCATGTTCAGTAAATCTGACAACCGGGTTATTTATGAAATCCCGATAAAGGATCCGCTTACAGGATCCATTCATGTCGAAGCACTGAATTTTACGGATTTCTCATCCATCACATTGAGAAAGGCCAGATTGCTGCAGGAGCTTCAGGATCCGAACTCCACCCCGAGAAAAAAGGCCATGGCAGCGGATTCCGACCACCTTCTCAGATTTCTCGAGACAAACATCAAGGAACTGAAAACCATTCATCGCCGTCTGAATGCACTGGAGGAATACTTTCAGTCAGATGAAGTTCCCCGGGATGTAAAAGGTGAAATGAAAAGTTCCGGGCTGAACCTGAAAAACCTGAAGAACTCCATTGCCGAGACAATACGGGCCACGAATGAATTCAAGCTGAAAAAAGAAGAAGAAGAACAGCTCCGGAAACTGGGGATCTCCGATTGAGCAGATCCCTGATTTTCTTTCCGATATCCGGAATCAATTACATAAGGAGTAAATCATGCCCCGATTTATCCGACTCTTTCTCCCTCTGGCGGTCTTCATCCTGATGAGTTCATGTACAGCTGATAATCAGCAGACGAGTTCCCTGAAAAACGTTGAAAACTTCCGGGATCTCGGCGGTTACAGAACCGGAGACAATCGTAGAATAAAAGCAGGCCTGCTTTACCGCTCCGGGCACCTTCATGATATGGGAAAAGAAGACAAGAAATTGCTGAAGGAGTGGGGAATCCATTCGGTTGCCGACTTCCGCGGGCCTTCTGAAATTGAAAAAGATCCTGACAATCTTCCCGACGGCATTGAATATGAATCTTACCCTGTGGATATTGCAGGATCGGACATCCGGGAAAAGATTATCGCAGTTATCCGGGGTGAGTCGGACATGGATATGAATGCTTACATGCTGGATATCAACCGCCGTTTTGTCCTCGAATATTCCGACACATACGGAAGATGGCTCCATGATCTGTCCGGAAATCCGAACCCCTCCCCGCAGATATTTCATTGTACCGCAGGTAAAGACAGGGCCGGGTTTGCCGCCGCAGTACTCCTGAGGATTCTGGGGGTTCCCCGGGATGAAGTGATGAAGGACTATCTTGAAAGCAACAGGCTCAATGAAGAATATATTGAGAAAACAATCAGGAAAATCCGGGTTCTCAGCCTGTTTAAAAATGACGGCGAAATAATACGGCCTCTTTTAATCGTGAAACCTCAATACCTTCAGACCGCATTCAGCACTATTGATACCGAATGGGGCAGCTTCGAGAATTATGTTCATCAGGGGCTCAGACTTGATGAGAGTGATATTCAGGCTCTGAAGGACCGATTCCTTGAATGAGGAACAAAGATTCCGGAAATCATTCAGCCGGACCGGTAAATCCCGAGATTCCGGTATTCCTCTGCGGCATTACGGAAAGCCTCTTCCGCTTTCAGAAAGTCTGAAAAATCTTCAGGAAGCATGACATCCACATAAAACATGTAGCTCCAGGGTTTTCCGGCGATCGGCCGGGACTCAAGCCTGGTCATGTTCACACCGTATTCTTTCAGAACCTCCAGACAGTCAGTGAGAGATCCGGGATGACTTTTGATGGTGAACGTGAAGGATGCTTTATCCGCATTCTCCGGATCCGGGGTATCCGCCGAAGCGATTACAGCAAAACGGGTGTAGTTTCTGGGGTTGGTTTCAATATCTTCGGCAAGGACTTCAAGCTTATGAAATTCTGCGGCGGCGGCACTGGCGATAGCGGCAATACCGGTATTCTTTTCTCTGGCAACCATACCGGCGGCACCGGCTGTATCAAAATACGGTACCGCTTCCCAACCTTTTTTCCCGATATATTCAGCACATTGGGATAGAGCCTGTGGGTGTGAATAGACCTTTCTGATTTCACTCTCCCGGGTACCGGGAGCAACAATCAGATTGTGTCTGATACGTACTTTTATCTCTCCGACGATTTTCACATCCGGATACCGGCTGAGCAGATCGTAATTCTCCAGAACACTGCCGGCCAGAGAATTTTCAACAGGAACCATACCCCAGGAAGCATCCCCGGAGAGTACATTTGCAAAAATATCCCCGAATCCGGGAAGAGGCATCGGTTCAACCTCCCCTTCAGGAAAGTAATTGAGTATGGCCCGCTCGCTGTAGGCCCCCCGTTCCCCCTGAAATGCCACCCGGGGTTTTTCTCCCCTCCGGCCGCTTCCCAGGTGAGAACGGAGGACATCCTCCTGATGCCGTTCCGGCAGTCGGGCCATTTCCCGGTCCACAGTCGGAGAGAGAGCCTCAACATCCCTCAGCAGCTTTTCAAACTGCTGGGGCCAGAGTGACTGGGGACCGTCACTGAAAGATTTATCCGGATTCGTATGTACTTCCACAATGAGCCCGTGAGCTCCGGCGGCAATACTGGCCAGGGCCATAGGTGGAACTTTATCCCGGATACCGGTGGCATGAGAGGGATCGACAATTACCGGCAGATGACTGAGTTCCCGCACTACCGGAATCGCGGAGATATCCAGAGTGTTTCTGGTTGCCCGGCCGAAGGTGCGGATTCCCCGCTCACAGAGAATAACATCATCGGTTCCGGAAGATAGAAGATATTCGGCAGCCATCAGCCACTCTTCAATCGTGGCGGCCATTCCCCTCTTCAGTATTACCGGCATCCCGGTCGAACCGACAGTTTTCAGAAGTTCAAAGTTCTGCATGTTCCTGGTACCGATCTGAAAGGCATGAACGTATCGGCTCATCTCTTCAACGGCAGCAGGAGATACAACCTCAGATACCACCGGCAGCCCCGTGGCTTCTCCGGCTTCTCTGAGGTATTTCAGCCCTTCCACTCCCAGGCCCTGAAATGCGTAGGGAGAAGTCCGGGGTTTGTAGGCACCACCCCTGAGCATCACGCCCCCTGCCTCCCTGACGGCCCAGGCACAGTCCAGTATCTGCTGCCTTGACTCAATCGCACAGGGTCCTGCAATCGCAGCGATTCGGGAGCCTCCAATTTTCACAGGGCCGATGCTGACAACCGTGTCCTGAGGATGGAATTCCCTTGAGGCCATTTTGTAAGGTTTGGTGATCGGAATAACCCGGTCCACTCCGGGAAGTACTTCAACTTCCCGGTAATCGATGATAACACTTCCCACCGCCCCGATTACGGTATCTTCTTCACCGACAATCTCACGGACCTGAAAACCTCTGGAAGTTAAAAAATCTGTCACCTTATCTTTTTCTGAATCGGTAATTCCGATCTTGAGTACAACAATCATACAGCAATCCTAGCCGATCATCGGCAATTCGGACAGACTCACAGACAGCGAAAAAACGGTGAAAAGACAGTACGGGTCTCAGAGATAATCAGGATTTTTCACCGGCCTGATATCCTGGACTACAAGAACTCCACCGGAATCATATTCTTCCAGGAATTCCCGGACCAGAGTATCCCGGTAAGCATAAATACGGTCGATGTATTCCAATGTCATTCTGGGAGCACCCAGACTTCCAACCCTGCCGGGCCCGGCATTGTACATGGCAAGAGCGGTTATGGTATTCCCTGAAATATCGAGTATCTGCCTGAGATATGATGTTCCATGATCCGCATTCAGATATGGATTGTAGAAATCTTCCTCACTCAGGGAAGTGAAAGTGGCGGAATTCAGCTGCATGAGTCCTCTGTCAACACTGCTGTTCCGGTTCACCCCTGCAGCCGTAGCCTGGAACCGGCTTTCCTGCCAGGAAACAGCGACAACAAGAGCAGGATCCACCTGGTAGCGGTCCGCGGCTTCAATGAGCGCTTCGGCAACTTCTGTATTTCCTATCCTTTTCTCCAGAAACTGAATTACAGCTGCCCTGCTGGAAGGATTGTTGAATGGCCCCATCAGTCCGCTCCCGGACTGATCCGGTGAAAAGTTCATATAAAGGTACTCGGAATTTGTCTCATTCCGACTGAAAGAGGATTGTGAAACTGCTGATTCATTCTGGACGCCGAAGGATCCGAGAATAACTGCGAAAATGGGTATCAGAAAACGGTTGATGGGAAACTCCTGTTTTTGACAAAAATGCAAAATTTGAAACGTTAGGAAGTGAACAGGATTTACGAAAGAAGGTAAAGTAGACGGAATATCAAAAATGATGAAGATTTTGTGAAGATTTTATATGGGTTGCCAAGTGGACGTGTTCTTCTGCCGGGAGTATCTTTACAGATATATGATTCTTCTCAGTGAAGTTGCGGACAAAATCCGTAAAGAAATCTGTGCATGGCCCTCTCATCAGAATCTGAATGTCGTGATACAGATTGAACCGTCTCTGGAAGATGCACGAATGGGTGATGAAGCAATTTTCACTGAACTGCTGATAATGCCCATCGGACTGCTGCCCGGTTCCGTTTCAGATCTTGAAATCATCATAAACGGAGATAAACGTGAACTCTGTATTTCTTTCAGATTCGGTAACACGGAAGTCCTGTCCAAACCTCTCTGGAAAAACCTTGCGGAGAAAGCCTCTGAATGGAATCCGCAGATCCGAATCGAAAACAATGGCGTTGATATCATCCTCAGCCTGCCTTCATCGTCTTCAGCCCCCCCGGCAGATCTGGAGGCCATGGCACGGGAAACCGGGATTCAACCGGATGAGGCAAGATTGATTTTCCGGGGGTTTCTGAATAATGCCCGGGAATACATCCGAACCCTGGCCGAAGGAACAGAAGTACATGGAAAAGACAGCTGTTTCAGAGCGGCACATTCCCTCAAGGGTGCGGGGAAAAACTTCAGAGCTCCGGAATTAATCGCCGCAGCAAAAAAAATGGAGAATAAAATCAGAGAGAATCGGGATACAACAGAAGATCTGCAACAGCTTGAATCCATCTGGAACAGGATGGAACTCTGGTTTGAGGAGGGAGAGTTATGAAGAAGAAAACAATCCTTTATGCGGAAGATGAATATACAAACAGAAAAATTATGGAAATCCAATGCCGGAAATTCGGTGTTGACTGTATTCTCGAAGAGGATGGACTTGAAGCTCTCGAACGATGCAGCCGGGAAGACTTCAGCCTGGTGATACTGGACCAGTACATGCCGGGGCTCAACGGTGATGAGATTGCAAAAGAATTGAAAAGGCTCAAACCGGACCTGCCCCTGGTTGCGATTACCAGCGACGACAGCTGCATTCCCCGGCTGAAAGCCACAGGATTTGATTCGGTTTATGTCAAACCCCTCCGGGGTGAAGATTACAAGAAACTGCTGGAGACCTACCTCTCATGAGAAAAAACCTGATTCTTTTCAGCCTGATACTCCTTATCGCTGCCGGAATGAACGTCGATGCCGGAGATTACAGATTCACCGTTCAGTTCAGCCCGACCAGAATCAGCTGGAACCCCCATTATGCCTACACCACAACCGAGGCTCAGATTTTCACGGCTCTATATGAGGGCCTTGTCACCTTCAATCCGGCAACCCTGCGTCCGGTTCCCGGAGCCGCCGAATCCTGGGAATTCTCCGAAGATAATACGAGAATCACTTTCACCCTGAGAGAGGGCATTACATGGAGTAACGGAGACAGGCTCACCGCTGAGGATTTCCGTGACTCATGGCTGATGCTGCTTTCCCCGGAAACAGATGCGGGTTATGCATCATTACTGGATGATATTGTCGGGTGCAGAGAATACAGAACCGGATCCGGGTCTGCTGAGGATGTCGGCATTATTGCAGAAGATGAAAACACCCTTACCGTTATCCTGAAACAGCCATCTCCCCAGTTTCTTTCCATTCTCTGCCATTACAGCTTTGTACCTGTTTATAAGGATTTCCGCCGGACAGGAGACTGGTCTGCCACCCGTTCGGTACCGGTGAACGGGCCCTATATCATAAAAGCCCGTAATTCTGAAGAAATACTTCTGGATAAGAATCCTCTCTACTGGGATGCGGAATCTGTAAAGATAGACGGACTGAGACTCCTCTTCTCCGACGACAGCAGGATGATTATGGACCGTTTCAACCGTTTTGAAATTGACTGGATAATATCAGGGATGGATACTTCCCGGCTTGCCATTCCTGAAGCTCTGAGCATCGAACCGCTGTTTTCCACAACATACTATTATTTTTCCAACAGCTCGCAAATCTGGAGAAATCCGGATATCAGAAGGGCCATGGCCCTCCTGGTGCCCTGGGAGGAAGTTCGGAGCACCCGGCTGATTCCCGGAACCTCTCTTGTTCCGCCCATCCCAAATTATCCCATGGCAGATGCCGGATTTCCCCCGAAGGATGAACGGGAACAGGAAGCTATGGCACTGTTTGAAAAAGCCGGTTACCCCGAAGGGAAAGGGCTGCCGGATCCTGTAATCCGAGTCCCTTCACAGGACCCTGCAGCTGAGGCGATGAAGGCTGCCTGGGACGGGAAGCTCGGCATGAATACAATTATACAGATTGTGGAATTTCCCGAATATTACGATTCGGTGAAAGCCGGCGGCTATGATATTGCAACACTTACCTGGACCGGAGATTATGCCGATCCTCAGACTTTTCTGGGCATGTGGGACTCGGGAAGCAGTTTCAATGATGCCGGATACTCCGACCCCGGATACGACCGGCTGCTTCAGGAAGCTGCCCGACTTCCCTTCATTCAGAGATTCGCCAGACTCCGGGAAGCGGAGGAAGTACTTCTTCGATCCTGCGAAGTAATACCTGTCGAACATTTTCCTGCGGTTAATATTATTGACCGGAGATTTGTCGAAGGCTGGTTTCCCAATGCCCTTGATATTCATCCATTCAAGAACCTGATTCCCCGAATGGGATTTGACATTCCGGGAGTCGTTATGGATTTGTCAGCAGATTAACCTTCACCAGAGCCAGTTCCCGGACTCCGTAAACCTTTTTCTTACCGAATGGAAGGCTCAACACCATTTTTTTATTAATCTCGTTCAATCCTTCGCCTTTCAGAAGAGCCATTCTCCATTCCGGAAAATCTCCGGCAGAAAAAGATTCCACCGTCTTTTCTGAAAAAAACATATTGAAATAATCGGTCAACCAGTCTTTCCGACGGTTCAACCAGGTTTGAGTACGTCCATCCCGGAAAGAGTAGCCAAGATTCACTTTAACAAAAAATATCGTGACATCCTCCGGATCAAGAGAGGTCAGCTGTCCTGTAAGTTCAGGGATATTCTTATAGAAAGATAATTCGGGAAGCCATACGATTCCCGGTCCGGCACCTGGAATCAGCTTCATCATATCTTCATTCCGCCGGTAGATATCCGAAGCCAGAACAATCGTTGTCAGCTCATTCAGTTCCGACTCCAGTTCCGGATAATACCGGACGGCAATTTTCCACCGGGGGTTGGCCGAAAGATTGTACAAAGAAGCCGTCAGTTCTTTCCATCCATTATCCAGAGCTTCCATTCTTCTGCCGAACCGTTTATTCCCCAGAAGAAAATCGCGTATTTTCTCCCGGTCTGCAGAAGGGTATGTTGCCCGGGTTTCACCCCGGGGCAGCCAATTGATGGCAAATTCATCCAATGCCTGCTGAGTCATCTGAGTAATGGACATGCCCTCAGACTTCGGACCTGACAAAGCTGTCAGGCTTTCCGGAACCCCGGAGATAATGAGAATATCTGATTTCACTTCATCAAAAAGAGCTCTTACTGTTCCGATATAAAGCTCCGACCATTCGGGATTCTCCCGGGAAAAGCCGGAAGCTGATAATTCTTCTGTATATTCTTCCGCCCTTAACCCGGTATCACCGCTGATATACCCGTCATACCGTCTCCGATCCCGGCTTCCGGCAAACTCCCGGCGCCCCGGGTCTTTTGAGAGAAAATGATTCAGGTTATCAAGGCTGCCGCCGGGAGAAAAAGGATGCCTCAGAGAAAAAGCTATATGATTCAGGTTCAGATGATATCGGTCTGAGCTCTCGGGACTCCTGGAAAGAAGGGTTTTCAAGGCCAGGCTTCGGGAGTCCCGGGCCCTGCGCACTTCCGGGGAACTCAGCATGACAACAATGATAACAACCAGGGCGATAAGGAGTACTGAAATGGAAGCTATCAGCAACGGGATGGTTTTTCGGCTCATATGCTGTTATTATCGGAAGAACCACCCAGTGGTTTGACGACCATAATAGTTTTCGATATATTAGGACGGCCATGGCCAAAAAGACCTTTACAACCGAATTCAAGAAGGGACAACAAGTTGTTTACCCTCTGCAGGGCGTCGGCCTTGTAGAAAACATCGAAGAACGCCTGTTCAAGGGCGAGATGGTTCCCTACTATGTTATGTATTTCGACGTATCTGATATGACGATAAGGATTCCCGTCGCAACCGCACCGGAGCAGGGTATCCGCGCTATCGTTCCCAGTGAAGATTCCGAAAAAGCTCTGGAAATCATATCAAGTGAATATGAACCGGTTCCTACCGACTGGAAGCTTCGTTATCAGATGAACCTGGATCTCCTGCGCAAAGGCGCCGTCACCGACATTGCCACAGTGGTTACCAAGCTCTATCACCGGAGCAAGGTGAAGGAACTTCCCATCCTGGAACGAAAGCTCTACGACAGTGCTCTGCGTCTTCTGGTGGATGAAGTATCCTTTTCCCTCGGCAAAAAGAAAGATGAAGTGGAACAACTGATTTTCATGAAACTTGAAGCCGGGGAATAAACTGATGCCCCGGGACTGGGATAGGGAACTGGCTGCGATTGAAGCCGTTATCCGTTCGTACCCCGATCCTTCAGTGAATGAAATTGAATCGATAAACGGAACACCCTGGGGTGTTCTGGTTTCAACCATTATTTCTTTACGGACAAAAGATGCCGTAACCTTGAAATCGTCCATAAGACTCCTCTCTGCAGCTGCGGGCCCCCGGGAACTGCTGTCTCTGGGAGAATCCGAAGTTGCTGAACTCATTTATCCTGCCGGTTTCTACAGAACCAAAGCTGCAAATCTGATACGAATTGCCGATATTCTGGTGGAGAATTATCAGGAAGAAGTGCCGGCGGACAGGGAGGCCCTGATGAGTCTCCCGGGAGTCGGATTGAAAACAGCCAATCTGGTTCTGGGTGTCGGATTCGGGATTCCCGCCCTCTGTGTGGATATCCACGTTCACCGCATAGCCAACCGCCGGGGCTGGATCAGCTCCGACAAACCCGATCTTACAGAAAAACTCCTCAGCGCCATTCTACCGGAAAAGTGGTGGATTCCAATCAACCGGATACTGGTAAGCTTCGGGCAGATTGTCTGTACACCGGTTTCTCCCCATTGCTCCACCTGTCCCGTGCAGGAGGACTGCCCGCAGACCGGTGTTGTAAAACACCGTTGAGATTGACGGGAAAACCTTATTGAGTAACAATGGAGTACGCTATGAATGAATGTGAACTCATGGAAACCTGCCCTTTTTTCCAGGGAAAACTTGCAGAAAAGCCTGTGGAAATTGAAGAACTCAAGGAAAAATACTGCCGAAGCAACAATCTCAACTGTGCCCGGTACATGATAGTCCAGGCTGCAGGCAGGGATAAGATACCTGAAGATCTCTATCCGGATGAAAAAATCGTTGCCTATCAGGTGATTGCGGAACTCGGCTGATAAACATGACGGTTTGGTAACTTTCATTGCCGCTGCAGATTGAGCTCTGTATAATCCTCAACAATTAAAACAGTAAAAGTTGCTGCTTTATACAAAATTCAGGCCAAGTGAGGATTAATTCTCAATGATCCGTGCGGAACAACTCTCAAAAAATTTCGGAAGAATCAAAGCTGTAAAGAATATCAACTTCCACATCCGAAAAGGCGAAGTCATCGGATTTCTCGGACCGAACGGGGCCGGAAAATCCACCACAATGAATATGATTACAGGATATCTGGCTCCTTCGGAAGGAAATATCCTCATCGACGGCATCAACATCATAGAAAATCCGGAAGAAGCCAGAAAAATGATAGGCTATCTTCCGGAACAGCCGCCTCTCTACCTCGACCTGACGGTCGATGAATACCTGAAATTTGTCAGCGAATTCAAAAAAGTACCCAGAAGCCGTAGAAAAGCAGATCTGGATGACATCAGGGATCTGGTGAAAATAGGCAATGTCAGGGGACGGCTGATCAAAAACCTCTCAAAAGGCTATAAACAGAGAGTCGGCCTGGCCCAGGCTCTGGTGGGAAGCCCGCCTCTGCTCATTCTGGATGAACCCACAGTAGGGCTCGACCCGAAGCAGATTATTGAGATACGGGAACTTATCAGGGAACTGGGCAATGAACATACCGTTGTACTTTCATCCCACATCCTTCCTGAGATCAGCGCAACCTGTCACCGGATACTGATTATCAACAACGGTGAAATTGTCGCATCGGATACACCTGAGATTCTCTCCGGCCGTTTATCCGGCACTTCAGGTTCAGCCCGGCAGAAACTGCTGATAAAAGGTGATTTCACAGAAGTGCAAACCATCCTGGAAAAGATTCCTTCAATCGGCTCCATCAAAACCGGAAAGGGGCCTGAAAAGGGACTGACAGAAGTACTTGTTTCCGCATCCGGAACTGAAGATATCCGGGAAGATGTATTCAGAGCGATGGCTGCAGCGGATTTCCCCATTCTTCAGATGGCTCCGTCGGACCTGAGTCTTGAAGAAATATTTCTCAACCTGACAACCAGTGAGGAGGAAGACTGATGCTGGCCATATTCAAAAAAGAAATGAAAACTTATTTTCTGACACCTTCCGGCTGGATTTTTCTGGCTGTATTTCTGTTGATATCGGGAATCCTCTATTCCATACAACTCGTATTCCCGGGGAATTCACAGTATTCAATGTTTCTCTCCGGACTGCTGGTAATCTATATACTGGTTGTTCCCTTACTGACAATGAAAGTCTTCACCGATGAGAAGAGATTCGGAACCGATCAGCTGATTCTCACCGGACCTTCAAATCTCCGGGGAATCGTATTCGGTAAATTCCTTGCCGCATATACGGTATTTCTCATTACAATAGCCGTTACTTTCATTTATCCCCTGCTGCTCAGTTTTCACGGGAAACTCGAATGGCCCATGATATTCGGTACCTATACCGGTTTCATACTCCTGGGATCCGCATTTATCGCCATAGGAGTATTCATATCCCAGCTTACCGAAAGCGTTGCAGGAGCAGCCATCCTCACCTTCTGTGCCATCATCATCACTTTCATAATCGATTTCATGCAGCAGTACATGCCGGCCACGGAACTTTCCGGTCTGGTCTGGGCTGGCATACTCGCAGCATTACCCCTGTTCTGGCTCTATTCCATGGGGAAGAATCTGATCGTAACCGGGGCTGCCGCATTGATACTGGCGGCTGTGATTCTCCTTCTCTGGTTTCTCGACAGAGACATCTTTATCGGACTGATAGGCAAGAGCATGGGCTGGTTATCACTTACCCGGCGTTTCGGCTCCTTTTCGATGGGGATACTGGGGCTGGATGCCGTCCTGTATTATCTGAGCTTTACCGGATTTTTTCTGTTTCTGACCGTTCAGGGACTTGAAAAACGGCGCTGGAATTAGAGGTACATCATGAAAAAATCTTTTATTGAATCTTTCAAATTTGACTTTAAAACCCGGCATGCCGGTATCTCAGCCCTGATCACAATGTCCGTTCTCGCTGCAATCATCATTGTAAATATCCTTGCCGGACAACTGGATGTCAAAGCGGACCTCACCTCGAAAAAGCTCTTCAGTCTCACCGGGGAAACAAAGGAATTACTTGAAAACCTGGATCAGGAAGTAGAAATTCTTGCCCTCTTCAAGCCGGGAGAAGAACCCGAAACAGTTATGGAAACTGTCAATGAATATGCGCATCTTTCCAGAAAAATAAAAATCCGGGTTATCGATCCCGACAGGGAACCCGCACTGATGGCACGGTTCTCCAGTACCGATAAACCGGTATCCAAAGGATCCTTCATTGTCAGCTCCGGGGATTTCTTCAGAATTATCACGTCGATGGATATGTACGAAGTATCCTACTCCCAGCAGGGACAGCCCCAGGTTCTGGGACAGAAAGTAGAGCAGCAGTTAACCTCAGCCATCGCCTATGTCGTATCCGGCCGGACACCGAAAATCTACGAGATTATCGGACATAGAGAGTCCCCCCTGGCCTCTCTGGGTTACGCTCAGATTCTGAACCAGGCCAATTATTCGATAGAGGAGCTTTCTCTCACTCTTTCGGGGATTCCCGAGGATGCGGCACTGCTCACCCTCATCGGGCCCCGGACCGATCTCTCGGAAGCGGAAACCGGCATGGTGAATGATTATCTGAAAGCCGGAGGAAAACTGTTTGTGGCTCTGGATCTCACCCGGGATCCCATGACAAATATCTATCAGCTCCTGAGCAGCTGGGATATTAAAGTCCGGCACGGTCTGGTAATGGAATCCCGGGCGGACAGACTGATAGCGGAGTTCGGAGACAACCCCTTTGTCTTTGCGCCTTATCTGTCCGATAATGAAGCTGTTGCAAACCTGAACAAGGCAAAAACAAATCCCATATTTCAGGCCGCTCTCGGACTTGAAAGAACCGATGCACAGCAGCGGCAGCTGGAATATTTCACCCTTCTTTCAAGTTCTGAAGACTCCCGGCTGCGAAAAGATCTGCAATCGGAGCATTCAGCCGATCAGAGCTTCATACCCGGAGATGAGAAAGGACCGATCGACGTAGCAGTAGCAGTACGGCAGCGGAATATGGAAACCTATCAGCCGGAGGGAGGCGCTCTTGTTGTCCTGGGCAGCGGCAGTACATTGAAGAGCCTTGGAAACCTGGGGCAGATAAAAGCCAATGCCGATATGGTTCTGGATTTCATCAACTGGATTGTCGCTGATGAATCAACAGTGAATGTGCCTTCAAAGAGCCTTTTTCACCTTCCTTTGAGAATAGATACCCTGAGAGGATTGATTTATGCGGGTATCACGATAATCATTATTCCTTTCTTCTGCCTCGGAGCCGGTATCTTTGTCTATTTCCGGAGACGTAACAAATGACAGGAAAAAGCAGAAATCTGTTAATATCCCTTATCGCTGTGGCCGCTGCTGCGGCCGCCATGTTCCTGATGCAGATCAGAGAAGAACCGACCGAAGATACTCCGGCAGCTGAGGTGAAAGCTCCGGAAGTTCTGAGCAATTTCACCATGACAGACCTGCGGTCCATCACAATAAAGCGTAATGTGGATGATTCGGTTATGACACTCAGGTTTTTCAGTTCTGACGGTGAAAACTGGATGATTGCCGATACAACAGAGAATTTCAGGCCGGAAAGAGACCATCTGGCAGCGGATATTCAAAGTCTGTCAAATCTTCAGTCAGGAACGGTTATAGCCGAAAACGCCGGGAACCCCCGGCTCAGTGAATACGGACTGAACCCACCGGAAGTCCTGCTGACATTCAAAGACAGGGAAGGAAACAGCCGGACTGTTGAAATAGGCACAGCCAATCCATCAGGAACCGGCCGGTATTGCCGCCTGTCCGGGGCGGATAAAGTGGTTCTCATCCCCTCTTACAAGCTGAGTGCAGCATTCAATTCAGCCGATGACTACAGAGATATGAGCCTCCCCTCTGTCAACCTGGATAAAATGTCTTACTTCGAATACCGCTATCAGGGCAGAGTATTCAGAGTTTCTCCCTGGGAACAGGAAGACAAATTCATTTCCATGTTGAGCCCCTTCGTTATCACATCTCCATGGAAGAGTGAGTATCTCTTGAGCGATGAGAAATTCCGGAAAGCTCTTGGTGAAGAAACACCGATTCCCTCCACGGTGAGGGAGTTCCTGGATGATGCCGACCCTCTGAACGGGAAGTATGGACTTGACGAGAAGACTGCAGACCTGCTGATTATCAGAGACAGTGAAGGGAAATCTCTGAACCTTGTCATCGGCAGCAGCGATGGACAGGGAAACCGTTATGTTCGCTTCGGAGATTTCACGGATTCAGTATTTCTGCTCAAAGATTCAGATCTGGCCGTTATTGAAAGCGATCCGTTCAGTTTCACAAGCAAGTTTGTGTTCCTGGGATCCATATTCAAAGTTGCCCAGGTGAAAGTTGAGAAAGACGGAAAAACATGGCTGATGAGCCGTACAGAACGGGGGAAACCGGAAGATACCGATGATGACCGCTTCATTGTGAATACCCTGGAGGTTCCGAAAAAAGAGTTCACATCGGTATATCAGAAGTTCATTTCCATCATGTATGAGGGTGTTGCCCTTGATGGTCCTGCCCTGAAATCTCCGGAAGTCCGGATAACCATCAGTAATGTCAGCCGGGATGTGGAACCGAGAATCATCCGTTACTGGCCTTACGATGATGTTTATTATCAGGTATCCGTCGATGACAGGCCGATTGAATTTCTTGTCGGCCGGTATCAACTGGAAGATTTCATTGAAGACCTCTCAGCCCTCGCTGAATACGGAAGCTGATCGATAACCCCGGTTATCGGGACACGGAACAGTACAGTTGATGGAAGTCGTGGAACGACAGCAGACGCTGCCCGTGGCAGACCCCACTTTTCATCCTGTTTCACCCGGGAATGAACAATTTCCCTTATCGCAAGTTCGCTCTGCGATCCTGCCCTGTTCCTCTCATTTCGCCCGGGAATCGGTAGGAAGGGTCCGGCGATCGAACCTGGCTACGGCCAGAGGACGGCCGTCTTTACCGTAGGACCAGCGTGTCAGAGCAGATCCGGCGGCATCATCCACGGGCTGTTCATCAATTCCGAAATGCCTCCGTTCAGTGACACGGCCGAATCCGTCGTAGTTCCAGACATAAATGGCAACACCTTCGGGGTCGGCACGAAGCTGACCGTAGAGTCCGAACTGCCGCTGCTCTTTCCTGCGCCCTTCATCATCATAAACCCAGCGGTATTCCGCAATACCCTGTCTATCTTCGACAAAGGTATCCGAGGCATCATAATGGCGCTCCATCACCTTCTGCCCCAGCTCGTTATAACCCCAGCGGTACACGGCAACACCGGCGGTATCTTCTGTGAGGGTTTCCCAGTCACCGTAACTTGATGCCTCTATGAGATTCCGGGAATCATCATAGACATAGTGATAACGGGCAATTCCCCAGAGATCCTGTTTGGGAACATCGTCGGTACCGAAAGATGTGGATGCGGTTATCAGACCGCGTTCATCATATTCCCAGCGGTAGGAGGCCATTCCTGAATCGTCTTCTGTCAGCCTGCCCTTTCCATCAAGATTCAGCTGCTCCAGTTCATTTCCCTGACGGTGGTGAATCCACCGGTATGTCGTTACTCCGGCAATATCCTCTACCGGCTGCAGCGATGAATCATAATGACTCTGAAGGATCATGTTCCCTGAAGGATCGTATTCCCGGCGGTAGAGAGCGACACCATTCGCATCGGGCTTCAGTTCGCCGTCAGCACCGTAACGGCGCTCTTCTCTCACCAGTCCCCGATCGGTCCGGTCCCATTCAACCGCCGCCGACCCGTCTGAGGATTCAACAGAAAATCCTGCCGGGTTTATCCGGTCTTCCCTGATCACTTCACCCCGGTCGTTCCTTGTATAAAGATAACCGTGAACCCCATCTTCTGAAGAGCTGACAGGGCTGCCGTCCAGCCCGTAGTATCGAAGGCTGGACAGGTGATTGTTTTCATCCCAGCGGTAGTGCAGTTCTGCAATTCCTCTGCTGTCCTCCACCCTGGCACCGGAGGCATCAAAAAAACGTTCATTGATTCGACGGCCCGACTTATCCAGATCCCAGAGCCGCAGAGCGACACCGAATTTATCCGCAAAAAGATTTCCGAATTGATCATAGTTGAAGACGCCTGCAGCACGTCCGAAATCGTCCAGACGAATCCGTCTGGACCATACCCCCTGATTATCGGGTTCGGAGACTCCCCGGGAATCAGTGTATTTCCAGAGAACATATCCGGGTTCATAGATCACCTCAATCCGGGGAACCCCGAGAACAGGGTCTGCCAGAGAGCGGCCGGAACGGTGATACTCGATTTCCACCGGCCGCCCTGAATCATCATAAGTGAAATGATAGGAATTCGTATCGGCAGCTTCCCCTGAATCTATCCGGTCTATGCCTTTTATCCCCTCAAAAGCGTCAATACCCATCTGCCGGTACCAGGCCTCAGACGCACCTGCACCGAGGGTTACTGTCAGAAACAGGAATATGATCCGGATTAAAGCTGAATGTCGGAGATTAATGCTCATCATTAAACTAATCGGCACTAACAAAGCTTCGGCTGAGAGAAGTCGGCATCAGGCTAGCGGATTTGATCCAGAGCTTCAGTAAACCGGATGAAGTCATCTTTCTGCTGTTCCCGCCGGGCAAGATCACGATTCCGGAGTTCCTTTTCCCTGTAATGAAACAGGGTTTCCTGCACTTTCCAGGGCCTTGAGACACTCAGGAATACCGTATCAGCCGCCCCGCCGGCGGTAACAAGAATTACATCCCCGTAACGGAAAAGAAACGGCATCAGACCTTTCTGCTCTGTTCTGATATTCTGTACCGAGACCAGTTCAACCTGCCGGCGGGATTCCTTGAGCCCCAGAGGTTTACGGTACAGATCGATCACATAACCCCCGCTGACCTGAAAACTGTCATTTCTCCAATCTTCAAAACGATACAGGGCCCAGAGTAACGGAACCGAAGCCAGAGTGAAGACAATGTTCCTGGAAACAGGGAGAATCCCGGAGAAAAGGATTCCTCCGAGAACTGGAATCAGAGCAATAAGAACCGGCAGAAGAAGACGGCCGAGTAATACAACCGGGCTTTTCCGAAACCGGATTACGCCCTCAGAGAATTTTCCCTTCTCTTCCGCCTTTTCAGAACCCTGGATTTTAACCGGCACAGCACTTCCAAGGCCGCTCTCTCCGAGAGTCTTTCTCAGAGCCTCCCGTTCCCTCCCTTTCATTCTCATCTGCCCTTTTTTCTGAAAACTCATAATTTCATCCCGGAGAACTTCCGGTTTATGAATATCCTTGATTATCAGTTCGCCATCCATGGCTGAAGTTTTAACAATAAGAGTTCCAATACCGAGAATCAGACGGAACAGTCCGTTCTTTTCAATCTCAGCACCCTGAACCTTATCCAGGGGAACATGCCGGCTTTCAATGGTGAACGCTCCCCAGTCGAAAGTTTTTGATGTGATGGAATCCGAATCCACACGGTATTCCCGGGTAAGACGCCTAAAAAGGAAAACCAGCAGCCATCCGGAATAAACTGCCGGTATCCCGAGATACAGCATGGGAGGAAGTATCTCCATCCTCAAGGAAAGCATGTAGAGAAGTGCTGTTAACAGAACTGCCGGAAAGAAGCCGGCCGCAGCAGGACGCAGGGAAGGCCTGATCCTTCTGTAGGACTTCACTCTGCCGGCAGAGACAGGAAGCCTGCGGGAAAAACCGGAGAGAAGCCGGCCGTTTCCATCCCTGAGAGGGCTGAGGGATTTCCTGAGGCCCGCGGATGAAATGAGCAGAGAGATAAGGATTTCCCGGGGCCAACTGAGCCAGCGGGAATCCTCCACAGCTGTCAGAGAGAATTCCAGAGGAACCGGATCCCCAAGACGGTCTTCCCCCCAGAGGTCTCCGGGTAGCCAGCATTCCGTGTTATTTTCTGAAATTCGGGTTTCCAGCCGGCCATGAAGCAGCAGTAACAGTTCTTCCCCTGAATCTCCCGGATGAAAGACTCTCACTCCCGCCGCAGCTTCCCAGAGTTCGGATGCCCGGAGCAGTATCTGTTTCTCTGATTCCGAGAGCCGGAAGAAAGCCGGATGCTCGGGCAGGTTTTCAGGTTTCATCTCTTCGACTATCGGCCCGAACTTCTCTTCTGATGATTCCCATTGAACTTTCTGACCAGAAGCTCCCAGAGATCAGAAACAATAATACCCCCGAGTATCAGTACTGCTCCGAGTATCTCCGCCGGACTCATACCGGTATGGAACGCAAACCAGCCGATAAGGGCGGCAAAAACCGGTTCCAGAGCATAGATAAGCACCGCCCGCAGCGGGGTGAGGCGCCGTTGAAACCAGTTCATCAGCGCCAGAGCCAGAACACTGCCGAAGAGAACAAGGTATGACATGGCCACCACCAGTCTCCAGGAAATCACCAGAACCGGAGTTTCAACAAAAGGAACCAGAGCCATGGCGAAAACACCGCAGAAAAGCATCTGCATCATTGTCAGCACAGACGGATCAATCACCTTTGCAGCCCGGTCGATGAGAACAATGTAGAAAGCGTATCCCAGGGCTGCAAGTAATGAATAAAGATCCCCTTTATTGATTCCACCGTTCAGAATACTGCCTGAAACCGCACCGGTGATGAAAGAAAGGCCCGAAAAGACCACCACCAGTCCCAGAAGATTACCCCGGTCCGGCTTCTTTCCCAGAAAAAAGAACTGAAGAAAAGGGACAAAAAGAGCAAACGAATAATTGATGAATCCCGATCTGCCAACGGTGGTGTATTTCAGACCGATAGTCTGACTCGCGTAGCCCACCAGCATGACAAAACCGATGAGGGCGCCCCATAGCCACGCCTCAGGGGTGAATCTCTGAAAGTTTTCTGAATTTCCGGTCGGCCGCCGGTTCCGAATCAGTATCGGCCAGGACAGAACGG
>Ga0256913_10000517_pt1 | contig 19945 bp, 15 predicted proteins | sample Axial_MatmetaG_FD_185970 | JGI IMG/M metagenome (GOLD analysis project Ga0256913, IMG submission 185970) | Deep-sea worm associated microbial mat communities from Axial Seamount, Juan de Fuca Ridge, Pacific Ocean - Axial_Mat | ecosystem: Environmental > Aquatic > Marine > Oceanic > Microbial... | reverse complement strand
CGTACAAATATGAAAAAGTAGAAGGTATGGATGAATTATCGGCATATAATGATGAATTGAAAAGAGTATTTTGGAAATATAACAAAGATTACGTTATGGCTATTTTCTATAATTCTTCTTTTTCCGGGAAAAATAGAAAGGATTACGCCGTGAAAATAGCTAAGATAATGAATAGGAATATGTCAAAAAAATTAAAATAAAACAAAATGAATGATTCAACTTTGGTTTTAGGTGTTGGTTCCAGGGTCAATCATCCTGCTTATGGTTTTGGTGTAATAGTAGGAGTGGATGTCGCTGCTTACAAAGTGGTGTTTATAAATGAAGGGATGAAAACGGTTGGAAAACATTATAACGCTTGGGAAATAATTGAAGCTATTCCTGAAGAAGAAATTTCCTCATTTGATAAATTTGAAAAAGCTTTGGTGAAAATTCTGAGAAAATGGAGTGATGCAACCGAAGTAGTGGAGATGGGCTCAAAATGGAATGATGGAATGATGATACTCGAACCGGGAGATGAAAATTTAAAACCTAAAGAGATTCCGATCGAAGCATTTTTTCATAAAATAGTAATGGTTAGAGATAGATTGAGAGTGATGGAGCAAAGAATAAACAGTAGTAATCTTACTGACGAAGAAAAAGTAAATCTTCAACAATATATTACCAGAATATATGGCAGCCTAACTACTTTTAATGTTCTGTTCAAAGATAAAGATGATTATTTTATCGGAGAAAGTCAAAGACGAAGATAATTGAACTGACATTAATAAAAAATCCCTGATAGAACGAAAGCTCTGTCAGGGATTTTTATGTTCATGGAACAATAATTTGTCTTTTATTCATAGTCAAAAGGCAAAATGTTACTGTCTTTAACATTTGATAAAGTCATAAGTGTTTTGATATGCTCTACCTCATCTATCTGAGACAATGTATTAAACATTAATCTTTCGTATGTGGGAATATCTTTTGTTATTATTTTCAATAAAAGATCAGAGTCTCCCGTGATAATATATGCTTCAACTATTTCATCAATTTTATTGATTTTCTCAATGAAATTTTCCAATGCATTTGGTTTTTTCCATAAAAGATTGATCAAAACAAAAGTTCTGACATTTAATCCCAAAACATTTTGGTTCAATTTAGCATGATAACTATTGATGATACCCATTTTTTCGAGCTTTTTAACCCTTTCCAGTGTTGGGGCAGGTGAAAGTTCTATTTTTTTGGACAACTCAAGATTTGTGATTTTACTGTTTTCCTGAAGGATCTTCAATATCTTTAAATCCGTCTTATCTAATTTATTTGCCATAATATAATTTTTAATTAATTATTTATTTATCAATGCAAAAATACAATACATTATGTTATAATTCAAGATTTTAATATTTTTTAACACATTTTTTTATTAAAATTGATGTTTTTAACAAATTATATTCTAATTTGGGGTGATTAATGTGGCTTTTTCAAACAAAATATACTTTTAAAAATTATGAAGAATATACAATAAGTATATTGCAGAACGTATTTAATTGGATTAATTAATGATATTATTATCCGAATGTATGAAGATAATAAATATTTTTTTTGTCGCGAAGTGTCATTTTACTTAAACCAAATATAATATCGTCAATAGGTAATATGATAGCCATATAGGAAATAAAAAAATGTAAAATAGGATTGTGTAGTTATAAATTTTGAAATTTTATTTATCCTCGATAATTTTTATTTTTGCACTGATAAAAGAGGTTAAAAAATTTTGGTATTTATAAAACTTATTCTTAATTTTGTATTGTAATAAATAAATAGCTGCTTTTGTAGTGTGGTTTTGGAGATGAGAAATATGAATTTATTTTCTTTCAAAATGACTTTAATCAGTAGTTAAAGAAGTAGGTGTTTTGATTTTAAATTTTGCTCCCTATATTAGAAACACCTATTTTATTATAGTGATTTTGTTTTCAAATTGAAATAAATTGCTCCCATTTACTATTTTTGTAATTATTAAAAAACTTTTTATAAAATGAAGAATTTTATACTTATTATTATTTTTACTTTATTCTCCGGATTTGCATTCGGACAATTTTACGATGATTGTGCTACCGCCGGTTCGAATATAGATAACGTAGCCGCCTTTCCTCACGATGTTGTTGGTACGATTTCTACTACCGGCAATACGGATGACGGTTCATATACCGCCAATTCTTTAACAGATCCTAAAAAAACTGCTTTTTATGGATTTACTGTTAATGCCAACGGTTATTATAGCATATCTTTTCTAGCATCAGGAGGTTCTCCGGCATCCGGAACACTGAGTGTCGGATGGGATCCCGGATCGGGAACGTGTCCTGCTACAGAAACCGATATAGGAGATATTGCAGATGGATTTGATATTACTTCCGGTTGTATAAATCTTACAAGTGGTACTACTTATTATATTTCAATGGCTCTGGAAGATGCCAATGAAGGTGAATTTACAATAACTATAAGTGAATACGGTGAAGAAGAATGTGAAGGCTATCACGATGAATTCATAGAAGGTAATAATGCTGTTGATAATAGCTGTTCCCAATCTCCACCTGCCAATGCAGGGGATGTGGGAACTGTTTGGAATACTTATACTGTGGTTGCTGAAGGAAATAATCATATAACTGTTGATATTTCCACTATTGACGGAACTCTGAGCCCTGCCAATATTATTTCGGTATATCTCAATGATTGTCCTGCTGCAGGAGGAACAGATATAATGGGAAATACAACTTGTCTTTCCCCTGGAGATGTTTTATATATTGAGTCGGGAAATATTAGTCCTTTATTTGGAGATTATACGGTTGTGATAGATCAATATGATAATGGTGTTGCCAATGATGATTGTTCTACAGCGTCTGACGAAGGTGTTTTGACCTGCGTAACTCCGGTCTCGGGAGCAGGAAATGCCAGTGCTTGTGATGATCCTGAAAATACCTGTCAACCCGGGGATATCGGTGTATGGTATACTTTTACAGTATCTTCCATTGTCCCGACCTTTAGTTTTACGGGTTCGGAATTTGAAGTATTTACCGGTCCGGATTGTGCAAATCTTACATCTTTGGGATGTGCAGGAGATGCTGCTTTGACCAATGTCGTTGATGCCTCTTCCGAAACTTATTGGGTATTGGTTTTTAATACTGGAAGTTTTACTGTTCAATCGGATGTATCCGAACCTTCTAATGATCTGTGTGCTAATCCCGAACTACTGGTAGATGGCGTAGAAGGATATAATAGTTGTGCTCATGGAGAATATACATATTGTACTCTTGATGCTTCATCGCATGAGGTTTATTATACATACACCAATTCACAAAATAATACTGTGGATCTTGATATTACCGTAAATAGTTCAACTGCCTCTACCGGTACTTCTGCAGGTGAAGTCAGCATAGCAGTAATTACGGATTTATGTAATGGAGATGCTTTTAACGGAATATCACCAATATGTAATACTCTGGGTACAACATTTAATATCGGTTGTATTGATCCAAATGAAACTATTATATTGATAATAGGAAGTGAAGAGGGTGATGAAGGTGATTTTAATATTTCGGTTACGGAAAATCTTACTGCTGTTACCAATGATGTTTGTGGTCTAGCAACAGATCTTGGTGTGATAGCTTCCAGTTGCCAGCAAGTGGATAATCCGGGTGATAATACAGATGCATGTTCTGATAATTATGCTGACGGAGGATGTGATTTTACAGGTAATAATATGCATAGTATATGGTATACCTTCACAACTGATGCAGATGCGGAAATAATGGATATCACAACTGATCTCAATAATGCTTCTTTTGCATTATACACAGGTCCTGATTGTGATAATCTAAATTATGAAACGGGTTCATGTACTACGGGAGGTACCTTGAATGATTTTGCCGTTACTCCTAATACGACCTATTATTTATTGATAGGTTCAGATACGGAAGCATCTTTCAATATAGGAATAACAATAAAAAATATACCTGACAATGATCTTTGTGCTGATGCACTTGGTTTGATTGATGGCATTGATGGTACAAATGCTTGTGCAAATTCGGAGTTTTCCGGAAATTGCTCACTGGATGCTTCTTCACATGAAGTATATTATACATATACGAATAATAACGGTGCAAATGTAGATTTGGAAATAACTATTTCAGGAAATACAAATACAACAGGTAATGCTGCTACTGGAGTGAGTGTTTTAGTGATGACAGATTGTGCAGGTACATTATATAATAATACAAATGAATTTTGTAGTACATTGGATGTTCAGTTTACAATAGAGTGTATTGAAGATGGAGAGACTGTTATTTTATTGATAGGTAGTGTGGATGGCGAAGAAGGAGATTTCGGTATTTCCTTAAATGAAGTAATTAGTACGGTTGCTAATGACGAATGTGACAATACAGAACCCGAATTGGTTTATACTCCTTGTGTTTGGGAAACATTTACAGGCTCTAATGAGTTTGCATGTTTTGAAGATTTTACGGTTGCAGGTTGCAATTATGATACCGACCCGGTTGTTTGGTTCAAGTTTACGGCTACAGCTGATGCTACTTCAGTTGAATTTGATAATCTGACAACTCAAGGTACGGGTTTTATGGGATTGTTTAATGATGGAGATTGTGATAATCCGGTAGAAGCTGATGGTGCCAACGGTTCTGCTTGTATTTCAGGAGCGGGCCCTTATGGTCCGTTTGATATAGTAGGAGGAAATACTTATATGATAGCAGTTGGTTCTACCGGTGGGGAAGGTGATATTTCCTTTGATATGAAAGTTAATGAATCACCTGTTCATGATGATCCTTGTGCAGCAGGTTTTGACCCTGTCGATTTGGCTGACGGTGTAGCATATTCCGATGACAATACCTGTGCAGGTCCTGATTATACACGTTGCAACATAGATGGAACCAATGGTAAAACCCTGTTTTATGAGCATACAATGACCCAGGATGCAAATTTGGAAATTACAGTTAACGGAACAACAGCTAACGGTCCCTTTACGATATCAACTTATGATGGGACAGCAAACTGTAATGATGAATCAAACTTCATACAGGAAGATTGTGATAATAATACATTGACTTTACTATGTCTTGAAGCGGGAGAAACAATCGTGATAATGATTGGTACTTCTGATGCTACTGGAGAATTTGGAGAGTATGATATTACGGTAACGGAAAATGTTGTTGCACGTCCTGCTAATGATATTTGTACAGATGCAGAAGAAATTATCTACAATGACGCAGATCTTTGTAAGTGGGTAGGAGCTGATAACAATGAAACTAATATAAATGCTTGTTCTGAGGATAATGATTTTGGTACTGCATGTGACTATAGCCACGAAGAAGTAGTTTGGTACACATTTACCACACCTCCGGCTACAGATGCAGGATCCTCATTAAGTATAAGATTTACAGGATATGACGGTACCGGAACATTATTTGCTACATTGTTTGCAGATGGAGCGGATTGTACCAATCTGACTGCACTTGGCGCATGTGCCAATGGAGATGGACCAAATGGTTTAGGGCCGGTAGATCCTAATACAACTTATTTGATAGGTGTTGGTTCTACAGGAGATGACGGAGGAAACTATGAATTGGAGATAAAGATCACATCGGGACCACCAAATGATGATGCATGTGCAGATTTGACAAATTTTGATTTGACAGGTGGTGGAACTTTGATTGATCAAACCAATGCATGTAGTGGTGCAGGTGTATCATTTCCTGAGTGTTCCAGTGATGATCAGACCAATGCTGTATTTTATACTTTTACAATTACAGCTCCGGTATATGGTATCAATATAGTTATATCACAGACAGGAGCAGATCCTATGCAAGGGACGGTAGTAGGAGGTATTTCTGCCGTGAATACGGATTTTTGTACAGGAAATACATATACTGCGCCTGCATATTGTGAAGATATAAGCAATGCTGAATTTGAATGGACCTGTTTAGAAGAAGGAACATATATGTTACAAATCTCTACATCGGATCCAAATTCAGGAACCTTTGATATAACATCTACGATGATTGACAAACCTGTAAGTGATTGTAATCAAAATGATATATGTGATGATGCGACAGTACTTGATGTATCTGAAGAATGTGCATGGGTTGATTTTATAAAGCAATGCAATATGGATGCATGTCCGGATGCTATTTCCGTAGGAGCATGTGATTTGAACAACGGTCCTACCGTATGGTTTAGTGTAGTGATTCCTACCGGAGCTTCATCTTTGGATGTAATAGTTGATAATACTGATTTTGGTGGAAATCCAGTACTTGTTGTTACTCCTGATTGCCCGCCTACAAGTGGTTGGTGTGGAGACGGAGGTACATTAAGTGATCCGATAGATGTAACCGGAGAAGACGGTAATACTTTTTATATTGCAGTTTCGGATGATGGTGGTGATGGAGGTATTTTTAATTTGCATGTGAAAATTGATGTTCCTCCTGTCAATGATGATCCTTGTATGGCTGATCCGAGACCTCCTTTTGACTTGGGTACATCCGGGTCTCATTCAGGAACGACATGTTGTGCGGTTGGATACAATGATGATCCAAACGCTGATCTGCAAAATCAAGAATGTAATTCTGTAACTGACGACAATGCCGTGTGGTATAGGGCAACATACGATTCGAGTTTTGATGGTGTAAATATCAATGTTTCAGGTGGGACAATCGGAGATAATGTTGCTGTTGAAGTATTTGTAGGTCCTGATGATGCCTGTACGGGATTTACATTCAGAAAAGCAAAATGTGATGGTTTGCCTGTTGAAGATATGCATATCGGATGTCTTGAAGACGGAGATTATGTTTGGATAAAGGTAACAAGTTCGGATGGTGATTGCGGTACATTTGATATCTCTGTGGATCCGCTTAAGGATTGTGATGTTGCAGATGCTTGTGAGGATGTGACAGGTAGTCAAACTTTGAATCCTGTGACACCTGATGATGTTTCATTTGATTGGACATGTTTAAATGGTTGTTTGGATCTGGCATGTCCTGATGATATAGGAGGTGGTTGTGATTTTTCACAAAATCCAACTGTTTGGTTTCAGGTGAATACTGATGCTGATGCTGCGCAGTTATACACTCAAGTTACTACCAGTGGTAATTGGACTCCTGTATGGTCTGTTTGGCATCCGGAGCCTGACTGTGATAATCTTTCCAATGCAGGTAATTTTGCCGGTTCTTTTCCTTGCAGTAGTCAATCAACACCTCCTGATTTGTTAATTGTTCCTGTGGCGGAAAACGAGACTTATTATATTTCGATTACAGCTGATCCGAATGGAGAACCGATAGATGATCCTAATTTTGAATTATGTGTTGCAACTATCAAAAATGTGGTAGTATGTCTTGGAGATGATTTGGGTTGTGCACCTGACCCCTCGTTGGTATGGGAAGTAACATCAAGAGAAAATACTGATGCCGAACCTAATGGACCTCCTTATCAAGGCCCATTCTGTCCGGGAGAAGAATTGACGGTTCATCTTACATTTCATTATGATGCTACCGAAACAGGTGATGATTGGTTGATTGGTTTGATACCGAAGTTTGGTTGTGGCTGGAATACAGATGGATTTGATTATAATGGTAATGCACCAACTGGAAATGGAAAGACTGCTGAATGGTACACGGAAGACGGAAGTTGTCCTCCCCAGATGATGGAAAATGTCGGACACTTATGTACTTATACGGATGATGATGGACATTTGAGATTGGTTAATCAGTTTTGCGAAACAATTCCAGATGGGGTAACATGCTCTGATGGTTTAGATCAATACGATGCCTTACCCAGTGGATATTTCTGGGTTCAAGAAGGAGGATCTCCGGAATGTGATCCAAATAACTGTTCTCCATCAAGAAAGTATGGAATAGGTACACCTGTAGTAGATATTACATGGGATTTCACAATGAATGTTAAAGAATTTGATAATAGGGATGATTGTTTGGACTGCAATGATTTAAGCATTATCTTCCAGACATTTTCAGATGGTGCTGCCGGATGTTGGGATGATCCTGTTGCAGAATGTCTTATCGACAAACCGCAGTGGTCACCTCAATGGCAGGTTAATTGTCAGATACCTCCCGGAGTAGTTGCAGAACCTCAACCCCAAGAGATATGTACGGGTGACGAAGCCGGAGTTCTTGTTTATACTGATGACGGTAGTACTGAGACTATAGAGATAACTTATGATGATAATCCGAATGTAACCGGTGAAAGTGATCATACATTTGATGGTGGTGCAGGAACTATTGATGATATTTTAACTATTGATGATGATGAAGCTTGTGGTCCTGAAATAGTAACATATTATGCTCAGGTTGTAATGGATAATATGATTTGTGAAGGTAAAGTAGATACAATAGAAGTTACTGTATATCCTTTGCCAAGGATTGTTCAGGAAGATATTTTCGGTACTTGCTATGAAGACTTACCTTATGAATTGCCTATTGAGGCGATATGTGGGTATCCCGGAGATTTCACTTTTTCATGGAGTGATGATATAAGTGGAAATACTGGAGACGGCAGTCCTATTATCATAGATCAAACCTTTGGGATAGGACTTCATACATTTTCTATTACTGTTACCGATGAACTGGGATGCCATAATACGGGTGAAATGCAATTTAATGTATATCCGCCTGTAGTATTTGAACTACAAGGTGATACATTGTGCTGGAAAGAGGAGCATGTATTTGTTCCCGATGTAGAGGATGAATATGGCTATGGCAATTTCAGTTATGATTGGTATTGGAATCCGGGGGACGGATTTGTCGGTGATGATGATTATTATGAAATATTGGAAGAAGAATATATAGAAACATATAGTCCGGGTGAATTTGAATTGTGTTTGACTGTTTCTCAAGAGCATGATGATGGTATTATTTGCTATCATGATACTTGTGTGGATGTTTGGATTAGAAAACCTTTCAATCTGCATTTGGATCCTGATCCGGTGTATTTGTGTGAAGGACAAAATTGTGTCACTGCAAATATAATATTTGATGAAGAAAATGGACTGAAAGAGGAAGAAGTGGAATCTATTGCTTGGAATAGTGTTGTTACAAACGAACCGTTTTTTGAATTCTGCGAACCTAGTATATTGAATGATGTTCTTATTACGGATATATATGGTTGTGATACCCTTATTGAATTTGATGTATTAGCTAATCCTATTACTGAACTTGAATTTACAGGTGATACTATAATATGTGAAGGAGGAAGTACTACATTATCAGTAGTAGGTGATTTTGTTAGTTATCAGTGGAATACCGGTGATACAACTCAGTCTATAACAGTGTCTCCTGTTACCGATATTACTTATGATGTGTCTGCCGTTAATAGTAGCGGATGTGTTTCTACCGGTAGTGTTACGGTACATGTGTTTACCGCTGAAATACCTAATATTCCTGATACGGTATCATTTTGTACCGGATTTAGCACTACTGTGATAGCCCCTGCCGGGTATTCTTCTTATACATGGTATTTTAGTGATACGACCAATACTCCTGTTTCAAATATTGATACGGTTGTTATTTCTACTGCAGGGGAATATATTTTAGTGGTTCAGACGGATATTGGTTGTGAGGCTCAGGGTACTGTTGTGGCTGTAGAAGATGATAAGCTCACCCCTTCGGTTGTTGGTGATACATTATTGTGTTTTGAGGAGGATAGTACATTGTTCTATGCAATAGGAGGTGATTTTATTATATATCAGTGGAGACATGATAATGCTTCCGGAGCTAAAGTTAATTTGGATCCGACTCAGGATTCTGTATATCTCAGTGACGGTACATATTATCTGTATGTAAGTGACGGTAACTGCGATGGGGAAATAACATTTACCATCAATAGAAAACCAAAGATAGAACCACATATATTACCTGATGTGGATACAATAAAGATCTGTTATGGTGAAGATACCACTTTGATTGCTCCGGCAGGATATGAAAAATATCAATGGAGTACCGGATCGTTCAATGATACTTTATTTAACGTTGTAAAAGGTAATTATTATGTTACCGTTACCGACGATGACGGATGTCAGGGAGTCGATAGTATTTATGTATATGCTTATCCGAGGCTGCGTCCTATTTTGGGAGACAGTATAGAGCTATGTGCCGGAGACGAGGCATGGTTGTCACCTGGTCAGTTTTCGGATTATATATGGTATCAGGATGGAAATCATCTTGTTTCGTTTGATGGCATAGATTCAATATTGGTTTCTGACGGAGGATTGTATTCGGTTGATGTATTCAATGAAATAGGTTGTACGGCAAGTGATACTATTTTGGTTAAGAAAACGGATAATCTGACACCGGGAATTTCAGGTATTGAAGATCTATGTGATTATGATATGATAATACTTAGAAGTATTGGTACTTATTATAAATATACATGGACAAATTCCGATAATAAAGTTCTTTCGACAGCAGATACTTTGGCATTTGTTATGACATTGGGTAAAGATGTTGAAACAATTACTCTTACAGTTGAGTCGGAGACCGGATGTACGGGAACAGTTTCGGAAACTATCAATAGATATCATACGCCTGAATTAAAATTAAGCGATGAAGTGCAGGAAGCTTGCGGTAGTGGTTCGACAGATCCTACTGTATTGAATTTCAATGATTACTTCTTGCAAGGTAGTGTTTCAGATGGAATATGGAGAGATTTCGACAATTCCAATATTACCCATAATGCGGATTGGTCAAGTGCTGATTTCACTACTGTAACACCAGGTAGAACATACAGATATGTATTTACTACTACGATTGCAAATTCACCATGCGGGGATGTATCAGATACATTGTATGTCAATGTTATCGCATGCTCATGTGATACATGGTCTATTTTACCGTTTGATGATGTATGTAATGATGCAACATCACCTAATTTTAATATGAGTCTTAATATAATCGATGCGGATGGAAACAGGATAACACCTCCACCTGCAGGTACTTGGACAGTGACAGGAGGTCCGTCAAGTGTAGTTAGTGGTGTCTATTTTGATCCTGCAAATGCCCAGTCCGGAACTTATACATTGACATATACACTAAATAATTTGGGACCATATTGCAGTCTGTCTCATGAGGCTACGGTTGATGTTCAAAATGCAGTTACTCCAGGTCAACCATTACCTTTCAATATCTGTGAAGGTACTGATGTGTTGATTCGTTTGGATAGTATGCTGGTCGGTGAAGATGCAGGAGGTGTTTGGACAGAAGTTTCAAGTACTCCGAGTACAGGAGGTGTATTCGATGCGGTAGCTGGAACATTTTCCACTGCAGGACAAGCAGCCGGCACTTATGTATTCAATTATTATTTGGATGCAGTAGAGCCGTGTTCCGATGCTGATGTAAATGTCACCATTGTAATTGATCCTAATCCGGTAGCTGATGCAGGTCCGGATATCAAAGTTTGTTTTGAAGAAAAACCGGTTACGCTTTATGCACAATCGGAATCTACCAATTATGAATGGAGAAAAGAAGGATCTGATGTAGTTATCGGTCAATCCAGAAGCCTTGATGTCAATGAGTCCGGAACATATAGTTTAACTATTAGAACGGATGCCGGATGTTTTGATCAGGATGAAGTGGATGTCATTATTAAGGATGATATATTAGTGGATATCCAGGGACAAACACTATTGCAAAATGGTGAGACGGATACATTGAAAACCATTGTTAGCGGTAGAACTCCTGAGGATATCAGGATATATAACTGGACTGTAAATGGAGTTGCTGTAGATTCTGTTCATGAAAGTTGGTTCTTTGTCAAAGATGCGGGAACTTACTGTGTTGAAGTGGAAGATAATGACGGATGTGTCGGCACTGCATGTCACACTGTCAATGTAGCTATCACCAAAAGTATAGATATTCCGAATATCTTTACTCCTGATGGCGATGGTAAAAATGATCAATTCTTTATTAAAGGTGGTCAAAATGTTAAATTTATAAGAACCTTCAGGGTTTATGACAGATGGGGTGAATTGGTTTACAGTTCGGAGAATTTTGATTTCACTGATAGATTCAAGCATTACTGGGATGGTATATATAGAGGTAAAAAAGCTCTTCCGGGTGTTTATGTCTATGTAGTTGAATTTACTTGGAATGATGATAAGGAAGATACTGTGTCAGGTGATATTACCCTGATCAGATAATGATGATATAAGCAATAGTAAAAAGGCAACTGGAAAGTTGCCTTTTTACTATTATAATTGCATATACATGGACTTTTGTTTGTATCAAAAAGAATAATATGGAATCTAAAAGACAAAGACAAGTTTCAGAATTGATAAAAAGAAATTTTAGTTCTGTATTGATGGAAGAAGGAATATATTTGTATGGGAATGCCTTGGTCTCAGTTACGGATGTGAAGATGTCCCCTGATCTGAGATTAGCTAAAATTTATGTCAGTATTTTCAATGCCGATGATAAGGATTTGGTATATAAGAAACTATTGCAAAATACTGTTTCCTTAAAACAGGAACTTGTAAAGAAAATACGAAAACATGTAAGAAGAATTCCGGAAATCAAAATTTTTAAAGATGATCTTCTCGATGAAATGTACAGAATAGATCAAATGCTGAATGATCTTGAATAACTCTGTTAATCGGGTTTCTTGTTTTTTTCTTTTTCCAATAACTGATCTCCGTATTTATTTAATTCGGTATAAAAATTTTTGAATTCTTCGGGGTTTGACTGGAGTGCCTTGAGTTTTTTTTCAAATTCTTTTTTATCTACATTATATATTTTAAAAATCTGATCCCTGTATAACATAGTCAAACTGTCTCTTTCATTAGCAGAAGCTCTGTTGATTATGTTTTCAGCAGCATGCAGGTCAAAAAATATTTTTATCAATTTATCTTTTGGAATAGTTGATTCTGCTTTATCATTTCCACATGATACTAAGAAAAATATTATCGCTAATAATAAAAATGCCGGTTTTGATAATTTCATTGTTTAAACATTTTAGGAAAAATATATAAATTCACTTTACCATTGAAGGTATTAAGGTCTTTCCAATGGGAAATGTTAAAATCCACTTTAAAAACTCCGGAAGTAGGAATATTTGGAATATACGAATTTGAAAATTCGTTAGCTAATTCGGTAATGCCGGGATTATGAGCTATCATCATGACTGTCTCTATCTTGTTATCGATTTTGTTTGCTATTTTGATAAATGTAGATACAGGTGCTAAATACAATTCTTCTTCAACAATAATATCTGTTGAATTAAAATAATTTAGGAATAATTCGGATGTTTGTAAAGTGCGTAAGGCAGAACTCGTTAATAACAAATCGGGAATAATACCTTTTTCTTTTAATTTTTGCCCGATTATTTTAGCATCTTTATAGCCCCGTTTATTCAAAGGTCTATCATGATCCCTGAGAGAAAAGTCTTTCCATGAGGATTTGGCATGTCGTCCGAAAATGATTGTTTTCATTTAAATGATAATTTATAAATGTTTTTTGTTCGGTATTTTTCTTCAAAAATAATATTAAAACAATTTAATTTTAAATAATATTATGTTTTTTGTAAAAATATGTTAAATTTGAAGTTGAAAGTTGAAAGTAAGTAGAATCTTAAATATATAAGTATGTTCGTAAAAATTAATGAATATTTGATTCTGGAAAATGAAGAAAGGACTTTTGTGGAAATGATCAAATTGGAACAAAAAATGAATGCTGTCCCTGCCGGATTGGATCATTATCATCTTTTTAAAGATAAAGATAAAGACCGCAAATATTGGCTTGTTGAGTTTTGGCTCAAGGAGGAAGATTATCTGAATTATCAAAAATTGGATTCACACAAATACTTTTTAGATCTCTTAAAAGGAGTATTGGAAATCAGACACGAACAACATTTTTGTGAAATAGTTATATAGAAAATAATTATTTTTTTACCACCATTGTCGTTAATCTTGATATACAAACCAAATTCCCTTTATTATCTTTAATCTCAATATTCCAAATATGTAGTTTTCTGCCGATTTTTATAGGAGTTACCTTGCCTGTAACAAAATCATCTCCTTCCGCTATTGCCTTTAAATGATTCGCATTTATTTCAATACCCACAGTATTGTATTTAGTGCCGTCAATACATGCATACGAAGCAACGCTCCCTAATGTCTCCGCCAGTGCAACTGAAGCCCCGCCGTGAAGTATTCTCATAGGTTGCACCGTTCTATGGTCAACCGGCATTGTCGCAATGATGTAATCATCTCCGATTTCAGTGAATTTAATGCCTAAATTTTGAACCATTGTATGGGCAGAAATGTTATTCATACTGTCAACATCAAATTTGTATTTCCAAATCATTTTAAAAAATATTAATGAGTTTATTGTATTATCATAATCCAAGATGTCGTAAAAGTAGGGAAACTTTACAATTTTTAAAAGAAAACGGAGTAGAACCTGAATTATTTCTTTACTTAAAAACACCTCCGGCTTATGAAGAATTAGAGGAAGTGATTAGGAAGTTGAGAATAAAACCGTATGATCTGATTAGGAGAAACGAGAAGATTTTTAAAGAAAATTTCAAAGGGAAGGAATTTACTGATGATGAATGGATAAAGATATTGGTGGAAAATCCTAAATTGATAGAACGTCCTATTATCATCTCAGAAGACAAAGCCGTTATAGGAAGACCTAAGGAAAAAGTACTGGAATTGTTGTAAACAAAGATATTCAGTAAAATAAATAATAAAAAATAAAAATAAATTATTTGTTTTTAATAAAAAAGCATTATCTTTGCAGCTCGAAAAAAAGAGCCGGCTCCGTAGCTTAACTGGATAGAGTACCTGACTACGGATCAGGAGGTTGAAGGTTCGAACCCTTCCGGAGTCACAAAGAGTATAAAAAAACTCCGGTAGGAGGATAGAAAAAGAAAAGGACATTGTCCGGAAATTATTTAAAAAATAAAGTAATGGCAAGAGTAGATCAATTAACTGGAAAAAGACCTATAACAGGTAATAATGTTTCTCACTCACATAAGAAAACGAGGAGAAGATTTATTCCTAATATCCAAAAGAAGAAATTTTATATTCCTGAATTGGATAAGTGGGTGACATTGAAAATAGCTGCAAGTACCATAAGAACCATCAATAAAGTTGGTGTTTATGAATATTTGAAAAGACTTGAAGCTAAGGGTGTGGACACCGGAATTAAACTTTAAATAAAAAAATCAGAAAATGGCAAAGAAATCTAAAGGAAATAGAATTCAGGTTATTTTGGAATGTACAGAGCATAAAGCAAGTGGTATGCCCGGAACTTCCAGGTATGTTACTCAAAAAAACAGAAAAAATACACCTGAAAGATTGGAATTGAAAAAATACAATCCGATTTTAAGAAAATATACTATTCATCGAGAAATTAAATAATCATGGGAAAAGTAAGTAAAAACGCAAGAATTCATCAAAGAGCTGCTAATGCAGGCGGTAAAGATTTTGTAAAAGTTGTGAAGAGTATTAAAAATCCTGAAACAGGTAAATATTCTTACAAAGAAGTTATGATACACAAGGATGAAGTAAAAGAATTTTTTGCTAAAAAATAATTCTATTTTGTAATAATAATGTTTTACGGCTTTTCTGTTTTTGGAAAAGCCTTTTGTGTTTATATACCACAATAATATTTTAAAGTTTTTAGATTAATTTCAAATAAGAATACATGAGTTTTTTTACAAAATATTTTAATAAAAATAAAAAAGAAGACCTTGATAAAGGTTTGGAAAAAACCAAATCAGGATTGCTCAATAAAATAACAAAAGCAGTTGCCGGAAAATCAACTGTTGATGAATCTTTTTTGGATCAATTGGAAGAAATCCTTATTGAAGCCGATGTAGGACTGGATACCACTATCAAGATAATAGACAAACTCGAAGAAAAAGTAGCAGAAGATAAATATTTGAATGTCTCGGAGCTTAATTCGATGCTGAAAAAAGTAATCATAGATCTTTTGGCGGAAAATAATACTACTGATATTGAGGATTTTGGTACTCCGTTGCAACAAGATCTTCATGTGCTATTGGTAGTGGGAGTGAATGGAACAGGCAAAACAACCACAATCGGTAAATTGGCTTACCAATATAAAAAATTGGGTAAAAAAGTCGTTCTCGGTGCCGGTGATACTTTCAGGGCGGCAGCCTTGAACCAATTGAAGATATGGTCGGAAAGAGCAGGTGTTTCGATATTTGAAAAAGGTATGGAAGCTGATCCCGCCGCAGTTGCTTACGAAACGGTGCAATACGCTTTGAACAATGATTATGATGTGGCGATTATCGATACGGCTGGAAGACTGCATACCAAAAAGCATCTGATGCAGGAACTCACAAAAATCAAGAATTCCATCGATAAAAAATTGCCGGGAGCTCCACATGAGATATTACTTGTATTGGATGCTACTACCGGTCAAAATGCAATAGAACAGGCAAGACACTTTACCGAAGCAACCGATGTTACCGCATTGGCGTTGACAAAACTTGACGGTACTGCCAAAGGTGGTGTTGCGATAGGTATTTCTGATATGTTTAAGATACCTATAAAATATATCGGAGTAGGGGAGGGAATGGAACAATTACAGGTTTTTAATAAAGAAGCGTTCGTAAATTCTTTATTTGATTGATTTGTTTTATTTTTGTTCCTGATTTTAAATTCATCATGTGAAGCTATTAGTAATATCTCCTAGATTTCCTTATCCCCTTGAAAAAGGGGACAAACTGAGATTGTATCATCAATTGAGATTATTGTCAGAAGATTTTGATATAGTACTTATAAGCTTGTCTGATACTAAAATAGAGGAAAAAGATCTGGATCATATAAAATCAATAGTATCTAAAGTATATATTTTTCCCTTGATGAAAATAAAAATCGCTTTTAGATTGTTATTAGGTGTATTTAGCGATAGACCTTTTCAGGTATTATATTTTCTTAATAATAATCACAAAAAAAGAATTGGTGAAATAGTAGAAAAAGAAAATCCTGATCTGATATATAATCAATTGATAAGAACGGCAGAATATAGCAGGGATCTTAAGCATTTCAAGGTTTTGGATTATATGGATTCTTTTTCAGAAGGAATGAGGAAAAGACTTGATAATAGCAGTTTTCTTTTCAGACTTATATACAAAGAAGAGTATAAAAGACTGAAAAAGTATGAAACAGTTGTATTTGATGATTTCAACAGGCATAGTATAATATCCGTTCAGGATAAAAATACATTTTCAGAGGAAATAAAAGATAAACTCAATGTTGTCCCCAATGGTGTTGATATTACATACTTTCAATCTCCCGGGAAAAAGAAGAAATATGACATCAGCTTTGTTGGTAATATGGGGTATCGTCCCAATATTATCGCATGTGAATATTTTAAACAGAAAATATTACCTCTTCTCAAAAAAGAGAAAAATGATGTAAAGATTATATTTGCAGGAGCCAGACCGCATGCAAGGGTCAAAGCACTTGCTGACAACAATATATTTATTTCAGGATGGATGGAAGATATACGCGATGCCTATGACGAATCCAAAATATTTGTTGCACCGATTTTTACCGGTATAGGACAGCAAAATAAGATATTGGAGGCGATGTCAATGGAATTGCCTGTAATCACGACTTCCGCTGTGAATAAAGCCATAGGAGCAGAACCCGGCAAAGAAGTTATAGTCGCCGATACCGGACAAGAATTTGCCGATGCTATTTTGCGATTGTTGGATAATAATGAACTAGCCCGTCAATTGGGTAAAGCAAGTAGAAAATTTGTGAAAAATAATTATAGTTGGGAGTATCAGTATGGTAAACTGAAGAATCTCTTTCCCAAAAACTTTTAAAAAAATCACTGAAATTATACTTTTTTAATAAAATTAGTCTTACTTTAGTGCATCAGATTTTAAGTAAATGAACTAATTGAACATTATTGTTTTTTATCTGAATGGTATTATGGTTTTGAACATTCTGGTAAAAATCAGACTGATAAATTTATTATTTTAAAAAAAAATAAGAAAATGGGAAAGTCTAAAAGAAAATTAATGAGAGAAAAAAGAGATAAAGCTAATGAGAGGAAGTTTATAATTTATTCTATCGTCATAACTGTAGTTTTGTTGATAATCATATTTTTTGTTTTAAAATCAATGATAGGTTAGCTGGAAAATATATTAATAAAATCGGTTTAAGTAAAACATAATTTATTAGTATCTAATCAGGTAGTTCTATATGGACTAATGCCCATAGTTTTATTTTCAAGTGCTATTAACCGCATCATAAAGATAAATATTGAGTATTAAATCAGGTTTTAGCTCGATTTGCAAAAGCTTTGCGGTTATTTATTATCCAACAAAATATTTTTATGATTTTACAAGCAAAAAATATACATAAAAAATTTGGAAACCTCAATGTTCTCAAAGGTGTTGATCTGGAACTGGAAAAAGGTTCCGTATTGTCAATTGTCGGAAAATCAGGTTCCGGGAAAAGCACCTTGCTCCATATTCTCGGTACTTTGGATTCCTTTGATGAAGGTGAACTGATGATTGACAATGTTAATATCACTGAATTGAAAAAAAACAAATTGGCAGAATTCAGAAATAAAAAAATAGGTTTTATTTTTCAATTTCATCATTTATTGGATGAGTTCAATGCTGTAGAAAATGTAATGATTCCTGCCCTGATAGGCAATAGATCATATAAGGAAGCCAAAGAATATGCAATGCATTTACTGGAATTGCTTGGGCTTGAAGACAGGATGGATCACAAACCCAATCAACTTTCGGGAGGTGAGCAACAGCGGGTAGCAGTAGCGAGAGCCTTGATCAACAGACCAGATCTGATCCTGGCTGATGAACCGACCGGTAATTTGGATTCGGAATCATCAGTGGAATTGCATAATCTATTGTTTGATCTCCGGGACCAATTCAATCTGAGCTTTATTATAGTCACGCACAATAACGAACTTGCTCAAATGAGCGATAGGTTCCTTACTATGAAAGACGGTATATTAATTTAAAACTTTGGGTCTATATCCCCAACACTTCTGTTCCTTGCTTAAAGACTACATCAACAGGTATTCCTTTAGTAGCAAGCATATCAAGATCTTTTTTGAGAGTATCACTCATGTTACCATATTTTTCCACAAAAGATTTTACCGTATCATAATCTCCATTGCCTTGAAGTGTCAGGATTTTATTTGATAGTGCATCCATTGCTTCCTCAAATTTTTCATAGTTTATCTTGTATTTCCCTGTTGTGTCATCTCTGGTAAACGCTCCTTTTTCATCAAAATAATTGAATCTTATCAGATTAGCTCTACCGTGTGCTGATGCTGCTCCAAATCGTATAGACCTGAAAATACTGGTCATAAAGGTAGTATAATAGTCTTTCAGTTCTCCCGTCAATTCACCTTTCTTGTATAATTGCCTCACCATATACAACCCGAGCATATCCGCTTTTCCTTCTTCGAGTGCAGAATGAAGCTCTTTTAATGCTTTTCTTACTGTACCTTTTCCGGTAATCGTATTCTTTATTCCTAGTCCGTGGGCAACTTCATGAAACATTGTATTTGCAAAGAATGCATCAAAATTGATTTTGCTTTTTTGTTCGGGATCTATAAGTTCATCTGCTATTGGCAACAATATTTTTTCGAATTTTGCTTTCATGGCATTTTTCAATTGTAGTCTTCTGGTTCCTTTTTGCAATTGTACTTCTTCATCGTTTGGAAGATTTATTGCAATGGTTTTGCTTCCGGCATTGCAATCTCCTGCGTAATAAACCACATCATAGGCATTTAATTCCACATCTCTACCCGGTTTTTCTGTTTTGTATTTATCTTCTACCGGAAGTCCTCTTTGCAACTCGGGTAGAAATTTTGCAAATTTTTTCAACCTTTCACTCCATTCCATATCTTTTACTAGTACATATGCTTCATAAGAT
>Ga0256913_10000516_pt1 | contig 19958 bp, 17 predicted proteins | sample Axial_MatmetaG_FD_185970 | JGI IMG/M metagenome (GOLD analysis project Ga0256913, IMG submission 185970) | Deep-sea worm associated microbial mat communities from Axial Seamount, Juan de Fuca Ridge, Pacific Ocean - Axial_Mat | ecosystem: Environmental > Aquatic > Marine > Oceanic > Microbial... | reverse complement strand
GGGTTCTGCTCATTCAAAAAGCGGTTGTGTTTTTATTGGATACAAATCCGGGTTTTACGAACAGGAATCCAACAAACTATACATTGAAAACTCCGACACTACGGCGCCCTTAATAGGGGGTGATTTTGCCCTGGATGAGGTTTACATTAACGGAACCCTGAAAATTACAGGGGGAAATCCGGGGGCAGGTAAAGTGTTAACCTCCGACACTGCGGGAAATGCAAGTTGGCAGTTAACTTCAGGAGTAACCGAGCTTAACGACTTAACCGATGCCGTTTACGACAATTCAAGTCTGTTTGTCGGATACCTGGCGGGTACTTTTGATGACGGTAACAATAACAATACAGCGCTGGGGTCTGAAGCGCTCAAAACAAACAATACCGGAAGCAACAATAGCGCTTTGGGAGCCCAGGCACTATTCAGTAATTCCACCGGTGAGAATAATACTGCTACCGGATACAATGCATTGTACATCAACGACACCGGAGTTAACAATACCGCCATTGGATCAAAAACACTTTATAACAACAACAGCAACGATAACACAGCAATGGGTTTTGAAACGCTATATTCCAACATCTCGGGTGAGAAAAATTCGGCATTAGGATCACAAGTGCTGTATAATAACTCCACAGGATCGAATAATACAGCCATTGGATACCGCTCTTTAAACCAAAACTTAAACGGTTATAAAAATACCGCCATTGGATCTGAAACACTGGGTGAGGTTACCAGCGGCCATCAAAATGTATCAATCGGTTCCTCTTCGGGTAGTCTTGGCAATGTAAACAACTGTACCTTTATCGGAGTATCTTCCGGCAGCAACTCTTCTACCGGCCGTTTAAACAGTACTGCCATTGGATTTCAAACCACCATTACCGCATCCAATCAAATCCGGTTTGGAAATACTACCGTTACCTCTATTGGCGGTTATGCCGACTGGACCAACATTTCGGACGGCAGGTTTAAATCTTCTATTACAGAAGATGTAAAAGGACTCGATTTTATTTTAAAACTCAGGCCTGTATCCTACAATCTTGATATTGACAAAATCAACCGTTTCATTGGAAAAAACACAAAAAGTAATCACGGCAACCGTTCCCTTGAAAGACAAACCGGATTTATTGCCCAGGAAGTTGAACAGGCAGCTGAAACGCTGGGATTTGAATTCAGCGGTGTGGACAAACCCAAAAACGAAAACGACTATTACGGATTAAGATATGCCCAGTTTGTTGTGCCGCTTGTAAAAGCCGTTCAGGAACAACAACAACTTATAGAACAGCAGCAACAACTGATAAATCAGTTAATAGAAGATGTAAAAACACTGAAAGCGCAAACCACAAACAGTAATAACCAAAGGTAGGAAATTTGGTTTTCTTCATTAAAGAGAATAATGAACAGGCAACGTCCTGCAATGGTATATTTCAGAACTGACTAAAAATGAGAACCTTTTTATTCCATATAGGCAAAAAACCGAAGTAGTTAGAGTAAACGAAAACGCATAGAAAAAAATCAGCACCTAAAGCATATGATATATATTTCCATACAGTTATCGGAATACTAAACCTCTCCCATAACCTGTCAGGTCATTCTGCCCGCGATTATTGTATTACCTGACAAGTTCATCCCTTTCAACTTTATACCTTTGTTGTTAAATCCTTAAATATTCAAACATCTAGTTTCTTTTAATTGTTTCTAAATTAACAACACTGCTCTATTTAAATAGTTTCTATATAAAATATTTAACTTTCACAATATCACCTACCTAAACATTTATATTTTTATCGTTATATATGTAATAAAAACTATATATTTGTAAACCAACAAGGTGGGTAGCAAGAGCCAATATGGGTTGCTGCAAAACCATTAAGTAAAAATTATATTTTTGTGAGACTTTGAATTAAACAAGTTGGTTAAAGTAATTAAAAACAAAAACCTTTAATCGTGAATATTATCTTAATAGCAGTTCTTGCTTTGGGGGGTATCGGCCTGATTTCGGCGGTTATCCTCTATTTTGTAGCCTCAAAATTTAAGGTTTATGAAGATCCGAAAATAGATGAAGTAGAAGAAATTCTTCCTTCAGCCAACTGTGGTGGTTGCGGATTTCCGGGTTGTAGGGCTTTTGCCGAAGCTACAGCAAAAAAAGCAAAAGACGAGAAAAACCTCGAAGGACTATTTTGCCCCGTGGGTGGTAACGATGTTATGCAACTGGTAGGTGAAACCCTTGGCCTTGAAATTGAAGCCAAAGACCCTATGATTGCTGTTGTTCGCTGTAATGGCTCACACGCAAACTCACCGGAAAAAGTAAAATACGAAGGCGTATCTTCCTGTTCTTTTGCACATGCACTCTATGCCGGAGAAGGCGGCTGCCAGTTTGGTTGTCTTGGCCTGGGTGATTGTGTTGACGCCTGCGAATTTGACGCCATCCACATGAGCGATGAACGCGGCCTGCCGGAGGTAAATGATAAATGTACTGCCTGTGGCGCCTGCGTGGAAGCCTGCCCAAGAGACATTATAGAACTGCGTAAACGGGGTCCGAAAGAAAAACGAATTTTTGTTTCGTGTGTCAATAAAGAAAAAGGTGCAGTGGCCATTAAAAACTGCTCGGTTGCCTGCATTGGTTGCGGCAAGTGCGAAAAGGTTTGTGAATTTGATGCCATTACCATTACCAGTTTCTTATCCTATATTGATTTTGAGAAATGTAAGCTTTGCCGTAAATGTGTTGAAGTTTGTCCTACCAACTCCATTTGGGAAGTCAACTTTAAACCACGCAAGCCCAAGGTCGACAAGCCAAAAAAAGAGGCTGCTGAAGCTAAGCCTATTGACATTTCAAAGGGCAAAGCAACTGTTGTAAATAAAACTGATGATAATAACAACTCCGGTGACAACCGGAAATAAATCCGAATATAAATGGGATTGTTAAAGACATTTAAATTGGGAGGTGTTCATCCGGCAGAAAACAAACTTTCGGCTCAGGCGCCTATTGAAGCGCTTCCCATTCCTAAAAAAGCATTTGTTCCGCTGGGGCAAAATCTGGGAGCACCTTCAAAACCTTTAGTAAAAAGAGGTGATGAAGTTAAAGTCGGCCAGCTTATCGCTACTGCCGGTGGATTTATCGGCTCCAATATCCACTCACCGGTTTCAGGTAAAGTTTTTAAAATTGATGTGGTACTTGATTCATCCGGATTTCGCCGTCCTGCTGTTACAATAAACGTAGAAGGTGACGAATGGATGGAAAACATTGATCGTTCTGATGAGATAATTAAAGAAATTACGGCCACTCCCGAAGAGATTATCAATAAGGTAAAAGATGCCGGACTGGTTGGAATGGGTGGAGCCACCTTCCCTACTCAGGTAAAGCTTACACCTCCTCCGGGCATGACCGCCGAATACTTAATCATTAACGGTGTTGAGTGCGAACCTTATCTTACTTCCGACCATCGTGTAATGTTAGAAAGAGGTGAGGAGATGCTAATCGGAGCACAAATCCTGATGAAAGCATTAAAAGTGACAAAAGGTTATGTTGGTATCGAAAACAATAAACCTGACGCCATTGAACACTTATCCAAACTTGCTAACGATTATCAGGGAATTGAAATTGTACCTCTAAAAGTAAAATATCCACAAGGTGGCGAAAAGCAGTTAATCAAAGCGGTCGTCAACCGTGAAGTTCCGTCCGGGAAACTTCCCATAGAAGTGGGGTGTGTGGTTCAAAATGTAGGAACTGCTCTGGCTGTTTATGAAGCGGTTCAAAAAAATAAACCACTTATTGAAAGGGTGGTAACCGTTACCGGAAAAGCCGTTTCAAAACCATCCAACTTTCTGGTACGAATCGGTACTCCCATTGGTGAACTGATAGAGGCAGCAGGTGGACTTCCTGACGATACAGGCAAGGTAATTGGCGGAGGACCGATGATGGGAAAATCACTATTATCAACGGATGCACCGGTTGTAAAGGGAACATCAGGAATTCTGTTAATGAAAAAAGCAGAGGCACATCGCAAACCTGAACAGGCTTGTATCCGTTGTTCAAAATGTACGCATGTTTGTCCCATGGGGCTTGAACCTTATCTACTGTCAAGGGTTTCAAAACTGGGCAAATACGACATGGCCGAACAGGAACGGATTATGGATTGTATTGAGTGCGGATCGTGCCAATACACCTGTCCGGCAGCCATCCCTCTACTGGATTACCTGAGGTTGGGAAAAAACAAAACAGGTCAGTTAATTAGGAGCAGAAATAAGAAATAGATATCGATTATGAATATGTTTACGGTTTCGGGATCTCCACACGTTCACGGAGAATACTCCACACCAAAGATAATGTACGGTGTAGTAATTGCAATGGTTCCGGCCATTCTGGTATCCATCTGGTTTTTTGGAATCGATGCTGTCAGAGTGCTGGTTTTGGCCGTTGCAGCCAGTATCTTTTTTGAATGGGTTATCCAAAAATATTTAATGAAAGAAACCTCTACTATAGCTGACGGTTCAGCTTTAGTTACAGGTATATTGCTAGCTTTCAATGTACCATCGAACCTGCCTTCGTGGATGGTGATAATAGGTGCTTTGGTAGCCATAGGCATGGCAAAGATGTCGTTTGGCGGACTGGGAAAAAATGTATTTAATCCGGCACTTGTAGCCAGAGTATTTCTGCTGATTTCCTTTCCGGTACAAATGACTTCGTGGCCAAAACCACGTGCCATAACCGAAGGTCTTGCAGATGTAATCACAGGACCTACTCCGCTGGGTATCGTTAAAGAAGGGCTGAGTGCCGGAAAAACCATGTCGGAATTAACTCCTGAGATACCAACTTATTTACAGGATATGACCGGGCAAATGGGTGGTTCAATGGGTGAAGTTTCAGCCATTGCCCTAATATTAGGTGGCATCTACATGCTCTGGAAAAAGATTATTACCTGGCATATTCCTGTTGCCGTACTCGGAACTACAGCACTGTTTACCGGAATACTCTGGGGCTTTAATCCTGAGAGCTATGCCGACCCTGCTTTTCATTTACTTACCGGAGGACTGATGTTGGGAGCAATCTTTATGGCTACCGATATGGTAACATCACCTATGACACATGGCGGACAGCTTCTGTTTGGTGTTGGAGTCGGTATTTTAACTGTTCTAATCCGTGTTTGGGGTGCCTATCCTGAAGGAGTATCTTTTGCTATTCTGCTGATGAATGCAGTGGTACCTCTAATCAACAGAGGTTTTAAGCCCAAAAGGTTCGGTACTAACCCCGGAATTGAAATTAAAGCTTAACAAGAAAAAATTGCAACAATGGGATCGAAAAAAGAATCCACATTCATTAATATGGTCATCACATTGCTGGTGATTGCAGTGGTATCAGCAGGTGTACTGGGTGGTGTTTATGTTTTAACCAAAGAACCCATCGCACTTGCCAAAAAGAAAAAGCAGGAAAAAGCTATCAAAATGGTTCTACCGGAATTCGATAGTCTGGAAAGTGTTAAAGTTGCCAGTTACGATGGTGGCGACTCTTTACTGTTCACTTATGCTAAAAAAGCTGGTAAAGTAATTGGGGTAGCGGTTAATACTTATACCGACAAAGGTTTCTCAGGACATATTGAAATCATGGTGGGATTTTTACCCAATGGAACCATTTACAACACTGCCGTACTGGCCCACTCCGAAACACCGGGTCTTGGAACAAAAATGAGTTCTCCTGGTTTTAAGGATCAGTTTATGAATAAGAATCCCGCAACTTATAAGTTAAAGGTTACAAAAGACAAGGGGGATGTGGATGCCATAACCGCTGCCACCATTAGCTCTAGAGCTTTTTGCGATGCAGTTGACAGAGCATATCTTACTTTTGAAAAAGTTGGTAAGAAATGATAAATCAAAATATAAATTATTGTAAACATGGCGTGAGTTGTCAAACCGGTCACCCATTCATCAATTCATTCATTTAATCATTTAGAATAAGAAAAAATGAGCCAAATGCAAAACTTCACCAAAGGATTTATCAAAGAGAATCCGGTATTTGTACTACTACTGGGACTTTGTCCTACTTTAGGTACAACCTCCTCGGCCATCAATGGTCTGGGAATGGGACTGGCAACCACATTCGTGCTTGTAATGTCGAACATGGTTGTTTCTATGGTAAAAGATTTTATACCTGACAAAGTAAGAATACCTTCTTTCATAGTAATTATCGCTTCTTTTGTAACAGTGGTGCAATTAACCATGGAGGCCTATACCCCGGCACTTTACGAATCGTTGGGGCTGTTTATTCCCTTGATTGTAGTTAACTGTATAGTTTTAGGAAGAGCCGAAGCCTTTGCTTCCAAGAACTCTGTTGGTTCCTCAATTATTGACGGACTGGGCATGGGACTTGGTTTTGCTTTTGCTTTAACCTTACTAGGAGCTGCCCGTGAACTGTTAGGCAGTAGCGCTATTTTCGGTATCGACCTGGTAAAAGGTGATTTGATGCTGGTATTCATTCTTGCTCCCGGCGGATTTATCGTTCTGGGATATCTGATTGCACTCATTAACAAATTGAACAAAGCATAAACAGGAGGAAACATTATGGAATATTTTGTAATAATTATCGGATCCATATTTGTCAGCAACATTGTGCTGACACAGTTTTTAGGAATTTGTCCTTTTGTAGGCGTTTCCAACAAACTCTCTACTTCTGTAGGCATGGGTGGTGCAGTAATTTTTGTACTTACCCTGGCCACTATGGTAACCTGGATTATCCAGCATTATGTGCTTACACCCTTTGGTTTGGATTTTATGCAAACCATCGTTTTTATCTTGGTAATTGCTGCTCTGGTTCAGATGGTAGAGATTATTCTTAAAAAAATCAGTCCTCCGCTGTATCAGGCTCTGGGCGTATTCCTTCCGTTAATTACCACCAACTGTGCTGTACTGGGTGTAGCCATTCTTACCATTCAGAAAAATTTCAACCTGTTGGAAGGGGTTACTTTTGCCGTAGCCAATGCCATCGGTTTTACACTGGCACTGGTTATTTTCTCTGGCATCCGTGAACACCTCGATTTGATGGAAGTCCCCAAAGGCATGCGTGGTGTACCCATAGCACTGGTAACAGCCGGTATTCTTGCATTAGCCTTTATGGGATTTACAGGGATGGTAAAATAAATCCTGTTTTATTTCCTGCTTATTTCTTTGATTTCTCTTCTCTTTTAGGTTAACTTTGTATCTAACCTAAAAACAACAGCCATGAACATCAACGAAGCCAAAGATATAGTACTGGATGCAGGCAAACGACTTTTAAAAGAGGGACTTGTAGCCAGATCGTGGGGTAATGTTAGTTTACGTATTGATGAGCAATGGATGGTTGTTACCCCTTCAGGTAAGCTTTACGAAGACCTGTTACCCGAACAGATGGTTTTGGTTGATATCAACACCCTTGAGTTTCACGGTGTATTCAACCCCACTTCCGAAGTGGAGATGCACGCAGCAATATTTAGAAACCGACCTGAAATAAAAGCCATTATTCACACTCATCAGGTTTATGCTACCACAGTTGCTGTTTCGGGAAAAGAAATACCTGCCATTGTTGATGATCAGGCACAGTTATTAGGGCCTTCAATTAAGGTTACAAAATATGCCCGCTCAAACTCAAACGAACTGGTCAATGAGGTTGTTAAAAATCTGGAAGGACGAAATGCAGTATTAATTGCCAATCACGGAGCAGTATGTGTTGGACGAAGCATGGATGAGGCTTTTGTAGCGGCACAGATTCTTGAGAAAACCTGTCAGATATTTATTGGGGCAAACATACTGGGAGGAGCAAAAATAATTGATTCTGAAGAAGCCTCCTTTCTTCATCAGGAATATCTGAATGATTATTCACAGAGAGCGGAATAAAGAGATTATCCCTTTTTACAAACCTGATAAAACCGGTTCACCGGCATCAGTCCATCGGCTATCTTCAAACTCATTTTGTTATATCTTTTATAAAACTATTTACCCAACACAATAATAATCCGGTCATGCTGTTATTAAAATAATGGAATAAATCTCTACCCCCTTTTTTACCAACATATTATTAACAAATCCTTTAGATGATGAAACGACTAATGTTTTTAGTTACATTCGTGTGGTTGTCCTTCATGGCCTACACACAGAACCACTCAGTACTATCACAAGGAAACTGGGTAGAAATTTATACCGAAAAAGCAGGGGTTTACCGGCTTACCTATCATGATTTGAAAGATATGGGTGTTGAAGTTGACAACCTTTCTTCTGAAAAAATCAACCTTTACGGCATACCTGCAGGTGCTTTAACTGAAAATTACTCACCTGATTTTGTTTATGACCTGCAAAAAATGGCCATTTTAGTTGACGACAGCGGTGACGGTACATTTGACGCAGGTGATTTTCTGCTCTTTTACGGAGAAAGCCCTGTAACATGGAACTTCAACAATACTGATGAAAGTTTCCAGCATCAACTTAACCCTTATTGTAACAAGGTATTCTATTTTCTTCGAACCGATGATACTAGTGAAGCAAAACGAATTAAAATCACTAACTACACCAACCTTACGCCTACCGATACCATAACAAATCTTACCTATACCTATCTCCACGAGAAAGAACTTTATAATCCTCTTCACGGGGGGCAGCAATGGATGGGTGAAATGTTTAAGGATACAATTAAACGTATTTATAAAATAAACCTTTCGGGTTACAATATAACTGACGGGGAGATGTTTTTGTCATTTGCCTCTAACAGTAGTGAACTTGGTCTCTTTAAGGTTTATGTAAATTCTCAATTAGTGGATACCATCAAAACCTTCATTACTAATTACAAAGGTATTGAGGCCTATAAAATTCAAAGTGACAAGATTAAACTACCAGAAATTAATGACCAACTTAACATTGAATTTGTATTCGACAAACCAAACGATTCAGCATTTGCCTATTTAGATTATTTTGAATTAAATCTTAAAACAAACCTGCAAATTGCCAACCCTGAAGAAACATCATTTATCAGAAGAACGCAAACGCAAGATGAAGGTATATTTTACTATCATTTCACGAATACTCAGCGATATAATTATATCTGGGATATTACCGACCCTTTAAACATAACTCAGTTAAAAACAAAAACGGAAACCAATTCTTTATCGTTCATTGATACTCATTCGAACAGAGACTACATGATGTTTAACTATGCACCTAAATTTAAATTCAAATCAAAAAAGAACCCACTATATAAAACTATAGTTGGGTTCATAAACCTGCCAACACCGGGCTTGGTAGGCATGATAAACAATCAGGATGTAATTGGAACTAATCCTTCCAACATAATTATTATTACCAACAACGAAATAGAAGAAGCTGCCAACAGGCTTGCAAACTTTCACAGAGAAAACGATGACCTCACAACAGAAGTATATAAGGTAAATGATATTTATAATGAATTCTCAGCAGGACGTGCTGACCCAACTGCCATCCGTAACTTTATTGCCTTTAAAGCCAAACAAGATAAAAGAGGTAATCAGCTTAAATATGTAATAATGTTTGGTCCTGCCAATTTCGATTATCGGGGAATATTGTTTTCTGACACAAATCAAGTACCTACTTACATTTCTGCTATGTCTGACAGCAAGCTTAAAACCTATCATTCCGATATGTATTATACACATTTGGGAGAAAACCAAGGTGGGTACATTGCTTCTGTTGGAAGAATTCCTGCAACAACATTAGAAGAAGCCAACAGGGTAATTGATAAGATTGAACACTATTACGCATCACTGCCAAATAAAAGCTGGAAAAATAACACTTCTCTGATTGCTGATGATAATGATTATGGAGTTCATATAAATGATCAGGAATTAATATCTCAAACCATACTTGAAAATAACTTTAACATCAACCAAACTAAACTTTACCTTAGTCTTTTTGAGAACAATGAACAAGGGTATTCCAACGTAAAAAAATTGCTCTTGAATCAACTCTCCAACGGAACATTTTTCGTGTGTTTCTCCGGACATAGCTGCCCTACAAAATTAACACAAGAGAATATTTTTTCAACTAACGATGCTAAACAACTTAAAAACCTTGATGTTTTGCCTGTTTGGGCAAGTGGCGGCTCATCAACTGCACGCTTTAACGATCCTGATGTAAAATCAATTGGTATGGAAATGCTGTTAAATAATGAGGGTGGAGCCATCATTTTTATAGGAAACAGCGGCCTTGCTTTTGCCAATGCCAACATAAGCCAGTTAAAAAGTTTTAACAACTATTTCTTCGATCCGGAAAATCACGATAAAACTATTGGAGAAACCTACCTTGAATCGTACAAAACATTAAATCATAACTCCACAAATCACTGGACCCTAATTGGTGACCCTGCCATCAATCCTGTCTGGCCCGATTATCAGGTTAAAACCAGCATTATCAACAACAAACCAGCAGAGGAGTTTAATGACACGGTTGCTCCCGGTTCCTCCCTTATTTTAAAAGGTGAGATTATTGACCCGGATAACAACACGGTTTCCTCCTTTACCGGAGAAATCATCGTTACTATTTTCGATATGCCATATATTAAACAAACCATTGAAAGCGAATTTGACCCTGTAACAGACATAACACTTTATGACAGCATTCTTACCCAAAGTACTTTTACAGTTACAAATGGTGAATTCGAGGGAACGCTAACCTTACCTGCAAAATATCACGAAAGCTTTGGAAACATTAAAGTTTCTTATTATGCTATATCGACTGATCATGATGCTTCAGGTAATTGGGATAAAATAGTTTACGGTGGTGATCCAAATGGAATTGACACAAATCCGGTATTGGCAAACCTGAAATTCTACCCCATTCCTTTCACTCAAAACATCAATCTTTACATTCCTGAGCAACTTGAAAACGGAGCGTTACAATTATCTATGTTAGACGTTACCGGCAAACAGGTGTATAGTAACAGAATCGACAATTTTTCTACTTCAAGCATTATGACAATTAAATTACCCGAGTTACCCAAAGGTGTTTATTTTATGAATACCACTACTCAAAAAGAAAGCAGGGTATTCAAACTAATTAAAAAATAATTAAATAGAACTTCTGAAATAAAAGGCAGCAAACTTCCATTTGCTGCCTTTTATGCGTTAAACCATCCACTATCGAAGAATGATTACCTTTGTACAAATTAACACCTTATAATTTATTTTTTCCAAATGAAATCTTTAAAGATTTTTCTATTCATTATTGTGGGTATAATTATACTTGTACTCCTGGCAGCAACTTTTGCCCCTAACAATGTAACCATCACCACAAGTATTACCATTGATGCAAAACCTAAACAAATTTACAACAATGTTGTTTCTTTAAAAAACTGGAAGCACTGGTCGCCCTTTGAACATGACAGCACCATGACAGATAAATTTTCGGGTCCCGAATCCGGAGTAGGTTCAACCCGCGAATGGAAAGGAAAGGCTATAGGCGAAGGAAAAATGACTGTTATTGAAGCCACGGAATACACTCATATCAAAAACAATCTCGATTTTGGAACCAAAGGTGGAGCCACCGGTACATGGACTTTTAATCAGGCTGACTCAACCAAAACGCATGTCACGTGGACAACACATATTACCGGGCTTAAATTCCCTTTTGAAAGATTAATGGGTCTTATTCTAGAACCTATGATGAAACCTATGTTTGATGATGGGCTGAAAGATCTAAAAGAATATACCGAAACAGGAAAAGTTGACAAATCAGATAATAAGAAGTTGAAAAATGAATAATACATTGGCCTACATTATCTTTGCCATTGTAATGCTGCACCTTGTAGCAGGATTTGCATGGGCATTTATTAAAATGAATAAAAAACCTTCCAATAAAAACAATAACAATCAGGATGATAAAAACATTACGTAACCATATTATCATTGTATTACTCATTCTTGCATCTGTTGGTGTTAATGCCCAGAACCAGGCTGCCAACTGGTATTTTGGTGAAAATGCCGGTTTGGATTTTAACACGGGAAATCCTATTCCAATTTTAGATGGTGAGCTTAGCACATGGGAAGGCTGTTCCTCAATTTCACTCTCCACAGGGGTATTACGCTTTTATACTGATGGCACCTTAGTTTGGGACAGGCATAACAACGTAATGCCTAACGGATCAAACCTTAATGGCGACAAATCCAGTACTCAATCAGCCATTATTGTTCCAAAACCAGGAAGTGACCAACTGTTCTATATTTTTACTGTTGACAGAGCAGAAAATGGTTTTGGCACTAAAGGATTACAATATTCATTGGTCAACATGGATCTTAACGGGTTTATGGGCGATGTGGTAACATCTGAAAAAAACGTAATGCTTACCACACCAGTTTGTGAAAAGGTTACTGCCGTTGGCCATGCAAACGGAACAGATATCTGGGTAATTGTCCAAAAATGGGGAACCAATGATTTTTACAGCTACCTGATTACTTCTTCAGGCGTTAACCAAACACCGGTAATCAGCTCAGCAGGCTTGGTAATAAGTGGTTCGGACCCTGAAGACGCCAAAGGATACATGAAAGTATCACCCGATGGTAAAAAGCTGGCAAAAGCCAATGCCGGATTAAAAAATATTGAAATCTTTAACTTTAGTACTACAACAGGAATTGTAAGTGATCAGGATATTATTACCGACTCAGGGCTGGGAGGAGAACCTTATGGCGTTGAGTTTTCGCCCAATGGGGAACTACTCTACATCAATACATGGAAACCACAATTTGGAAAAGCTTTATATCAATACAACCTTGAAGCTCCGGATGTGCCCGGATCCCGAATTCAACTGTCATCCAGTACCAACGGTGCACTTCAGTTAGCACCAAATAATAAAATATATATTGCTCAGGATAACAGTACGCTAATCAGTGTTATCAACCAACCTAATGAATTGGGTATCGCCTGTGACTTTCATTTTAACGCGGTTAGTCTTGGTGGAAAAAAAAGCAACTATGGCCTTCCTCCGTTTATACAGTCATTTTTTAGTTTTAATCCTGGTTTTTATTATGACAACTCCTGCTTTGGCGATTCAACACAGTTTCACGAAAACAGCTCTTCAGAACCCGATTCATTGGTTTGGGATTTTGGTGACGGAACAAAAGACTCGGTCAACTTTGACCCCATTCATCTTTATGCTTCTGTTGGTATGTACTTTGTAAAACTTACTGTATGGATAGATGGAACTGAAGGAAACGTAACCCATATTGTTCTCATCTCTGAGAAACCAACTGTTGACCTTGGCAACGATACAACTTATTGCTCCGGTGATACCCTAATACTGAATGCAGGAACTGATGCCGAATTCTACTTCTGGCAAAACGGCGATACAAATAATACTTTTCCTGCTGACACAACAGGCCTTTACTGGGTTAAAGCCACTAACAAGACCTGTCATGTATTCGACTCCATAAATATTACCGTCCTCCCCTCCTACTTCCTGCAAATTGATACAACCTTTTGTGCAGGAGACAGTATTTATGCCGGAGGTGAATACAGAAAAACAACCGGAGATTATTATGACAGCCTTTATAACTATATTGGTTGTGACAGTATTATAAAAACCTCTCTTGTGGTTCACGATACTTTCTTAATTGAACAACAGCTTGGTATTTGCAATGGCGACTCTGCTCTGCTTGGCGGAAGTTACCAAAAGGTATCGGGTGTCTATTTTGATCATTACCAAACATCATGGGGTTGCGACAGCACGCTGCAATCGGAATTAACCGTTTACGATAAAATAGAAACACATACAGAAGTCGGCCTTTGTGAAGGTGATTCATTATATCTTGAAGGTGAATGGCAAACCTCCAGCGGAACCTTCTACGATACACTTACTTCGGCATGGGGCTGCGACAGCGTTTCAGTAACCGAATTAACCATATCAGATGTAATCCATGCTCATACTGAAACTGATATCTGTCAAGGAGACTCAGTTTACGCTGATGGTGACTGGCAAAAAACAGAAGGCATCTATATTGATTCAACCAAATCATCCGGTGGTTGCGATAGCGTTCACACATTAAACCTGTTTGTAAATGACAACTACAGCATTAATTGGGATACTCTGATTTGTGAAGGCGACAGCATTTATGCCGGTGGTGATTATCAAACTACTCCCGGAACTTACCTCGACTACCTGTTAACCATAAAAGGTTGCGACAGCACCATTCAGACACAGTTATCAATAACACTATTACCTGTTGTTGACCTGGGAAAAGATACATCAACTATGGATGGGAAAACGCTTACTCTTGATGCTTCGGGCACACCCAACGCTACTTATTTATGGCAGGATGGAAGTACTAGTTCAACCTATCTGGTTTCTGACTCGGGAATTTATTCAGTAACGGTTTCCAACCTGTGCGGGTTTAAAAAGGATTCCATTAAAGTAACCATCTACTTTCCACCCGAAGATTTAGAATGCTTTGTTATGGCTCCTAATGCATTTACGCCCAATGGCGATGAACTAAATGACGTTTTCCGCCCTGTATTGCAATGCCCGGCTGAAAGCTATTCATTGAAAATATTTAACCGATGGGGGCAAATGATTTTCGAAACAGATGAACCTTCAGAAGGTTGGGATGGAACTGACAACGGAAAATTTGTAGAGCACGGAACCTATGCCTGGACAATCTATTACAAATACACGGGGGTACTTCATCCTGGTGAACGAACGGTAAAAGGCCTGGTTAACCTGATTCGGTAAATAACTATTATTATCTGTTGAACCTGCCCTGCTTTGGTTTGCGATTAGCAAAAAATTCCCGTTTACGGCGTTGCTTCTCTTTTTCCCACTCCTTCTTCTCGGAAGTAGTCATAGGCTTCTCGGTCTGTGGGTACGGGTTATCCTCAACTACCTCAATCTTACGATTAATTAGTTTTTCAATATCCTTTACATAAACATTTTCCTCCGGTTCGCAGATAGAAATAGAAACACCCTCCTCCCCTGCTCTACCTGAACGACCAATACGGTGGACATAGGTTTCGGCAATATTGGGAATGTCAAAATTGATAACAAATCGAAGCTTATCTATATCGATACCTCTGGCAGCAATATCAGTGGCAACCAAAACCCTTATTCTTCGTTCTTTAAACAACGACAATGCTTTTTGTCGCTGATTTTGCGACTTATCACCATGAATGGCTTCCGCCTTGATCTTTTTCTTTTTCAAATTACGGGCAATACGGTCGGCACCATGCTTGGTTCTGGAAAAGATCAATACATGGTCGATGTTTTCATCCTGAAGAATATGGATGAGCAAATTGTTTTTATCTGACCGGTTGGTATAATAAAGATATTGCTGAATGGTTTCTGCCGTGGAAGAAACCGGGCTCACATTAACCTTCACCGGATTGTTTAATATCTTCTTCGAGAGTTCAACAATACTGTCGGGCATGGTTGCTGAAAAATAGAGCGACTGACGTTTCGTCGGCAGCTTGGCAATAATTTTTTTAATATCGTTAATGAATCCCATATCAAGCATACGGTCTGCTTCATCAAGCACGAAATACTCAATATCCTTTAAGCTGATATATCCCTGATCCATTAAATCGAGCAGGCGACCGGGTGTGGCTATTAAAATATCAACCCCTTTGTTGAGCAGTGTGGTTTGCGGTCCTTGGTTAACTCCGCCAAATACAACTGTATTTCTCAATCCGGTATACTTTCCATAACTGGTAAAGCTCTCATCTATTTGTATGGCAAGCTCACGTGTTGGTGTAACAATCAGCGACCTGATCTTACGACGACCGCTGTTCTTATGTTTATCATTATATAGATGCTGAAGTATGGGGACAGCAAAAGCAGCTGTTTTTCCAGTGCCGGTTTGAGCACTTCCTAAAATATCTCTTCGATTCAAAACAAACGGTATTGCTTGTTGTTGGATGGGTGTGGGTGTGGTATATTGATTATCTTCAAGAGCCCTTAAAATTGGCTCAATAATCTTCAAATCTTTAAATTGCATTAATTTCTAACTTTAGTTTCTGAAATGTTTCCCAATGAATCCGGGAAACCGTTTAAGGTGGTATTCTGTAATAGAAGGCTGCAAAGATACGCTTTTTACCGAATTAATAAAATTTGGATATAAAACTGCCGGGACTTCACGAAAGAAGGATAATTCCTGTTAATAAACTAAACAAATAAATTTGTTAAATGAGAGGTATTCAAATCTATCTACTTAATGAAGTTGTTTAAAGTTAACAGCTTGAAAATATAAATTCTACTATAGAAGAGAGTTCAAAATGTAAAAGACGTGTCATTCTGAGCGTAGTCGAAGAATGTATCACGCTTCGACTACGCTCAGAATGACAACCCCTCTTAGGCTGACTTATAACTAAAAAATACTTTTTGAACAGTCACTTTAAATATTTTACTGTTATAACCAACAAGTTAACTTTAAACAACTTCAATGTTAAAAACTACGAAGTGAGTTAAAACTTAAAACCATGACCCGGAAAGAATACTTTAAAAATAATTATTACTTGCACTGTTATATAATTGTAAGTATGTAAGATTGGGCAGGGTGATTCTTTCTGTGTTTTAGGAGTTAGGTTGAGCTGGTTCAAAACTCATCATTCGCACAAAAAAAGGGCTGAGGAAAATCCTCAACCCTTTTTCTAACATCCAACCTACGTTATTAAATCTCATCGGTTTCAACAATCTTAGCTAACAAATCAGCGTAAGGAATCATCAGGTACTTGTTCTCTTCAAACTCCAGCTCTGTTCCTGAAAATTTCTTGTAAACCACCATATCTCCAACCGAGATGCCAGGGTTTTCAATGTTACCAATAGCCAACACTTTGGCATATTGTGGTTTCTCTTTAGCTGAATCAGGAATGATAATGCCGGAAGCTGTTTTCTGTTCTGCTTTGTCATCGTTTATGTCCAGCAGTACATTTTCGTTTAACGGTTGTAATTCTTTCATTTTATTCTGTTTTTATTGTTTGTAAATTCTTTATCCATTAATCCCTAACAGGGTATTTATTTTTTGCTTGTCAAACCCCACAATCACCTGTCCGTTAATATCGGTTTGAGGTACACCTTGCTGACCGCTTTTCTTAACCATAGCTTCAGCAGCTTTCTGATCTTTTGAAACATCAACATCAGTAAACCGTATGCCATTTTTACGCAAGTGCGTTTTTAAAGTATTACACCATGAGCAGGTTGGGGTAGAATAGACCGTTACCCTTTTCTGTGGCTTTTCATTATCATCAACTTTGGCACTATACAGCGCGCTCTCAAAAAGTGAAACATAATAATCTGCATCATTACATCCCTTAACGGTTTTTACAAAACTATCTCCTTCAAACACCAGCAAAGTAGGAACCGTTTTTACATCATAATTAAGATGAATATCTCTTACCGAAGTAACATCAGCGGCTACAATATTAATATCCTTAACACTTTCCAGTGCTATTTCAATATTGCGAACACTGCAATCGCTGTTTTCCGTACCTTTTTTGTAAAGCAGCACATAGTTCTTTTTATCGTTGAACTGCTTTAACATCTCTGCATGCGAACTAACTTCTCTTAATGACATACTTTTTCCATTTAGTTAACCGGGAATTCTCTTATCAATTTATGTGCCAAGAGGGGAAAATGGTTACCGGTTAGCAGTTGCAGGTTACGGTTTGTTGGTTTACCCCGAACCATTGGCAACGGTTTAAGTATAATGAACTTCTGTTCAGATCAGGTAAAAATCTTTACATAACCAGACTTTAATCCTGACAACAGAACATCTGCCAAATTTGCACAATCTGTCAGTAAATGAATGGCAGTATTTTTTTTGAACGCGTCTGGTAGTCTGAATAAGGCTGCCCGAAATGCTTAACCAGTCGTTTTTCTTCGTAATGTAGTTTAAACAGCAAAGTAACAATCAGAATAAACAATGCAGCAATACGAAAATCTGTAGGATACTCCACCACCAGCGGAATAACAGCCAATACCTGAGCCGTGTACATGGGGTGCCTGATAAACTGATAGGGTCCCGATGTGATAAGCATCCCGTTTTGTTTGGGAATGGGTGCAACATTAGCATTACTCCGCATAACTAATATCGCCCACACTGCTAAAGCAACACCCGCTGATTCAACCAATAAACCATACCATGTTCCGGAAAATAAATGACCCGAAACAGCAATGTATCCCAACGCACTCAACTGAAAGGTTACCAACAGATAAGGAAGCCAGACATTATAAAGTTTATTATTCATGTTAATGCTAACAGGTTACACAAAAAAACCTGCTCCGGGATTAAGATGTTCTATTGCAAGTAGAGAAAAAGTTAAAGTTTTCCGAAGCAGGATGAACAAAAATAATCATTTGAAGGAAACAAGAAATGTAAAATTTCAACAAAAGGCGAAAGGCAAAAGCAAAAAACGCTTAATACCGGGCGTATATCAGGACTTCTCAACTTCATTACATTTCGCTGGAGGTAATGAAAAACGAGCAAAGGCAAAACCCGGAAACCCAAACTTTAGGCACTCCAAACTCTAACAACATAATGGTGAGTTTTACTTTTTAAGAGGCCATTGTTTGCGCAGATTTATTAATTTTGACCAAAATAAAAACCAGAATCATGAAATTATTCAAAATATCCCTGATTACTCTTTTTACTCATTTCGTTTTATTATCATCTGCACAGATTACGGTAGTGACAGCTGATAAAGGACCGGCCACCAATGGAGACGGCATCTACTATTTATTGCCTTCCACCGTTTTTAAGGTTGACGTGGATATCAAAAAAACAGAGTACATTCAAGGTCCTCTGGCTAACTATAGCGAAAACTATCTCGGAACATCCGACTACCTTAAGGGATCGAAAACCGAATATTCAATTATTGATATTGATGTAAACCCCATTACTGTTGCTGACGAGAAATCCTCCTATTACATTGTGTTTTCAGATAAAACATCTAAAGAAGAGAAACCCCCAAAAGTATCGTTAACACCTTTCGGAACACTGCGTTCAGTAAATATGACGGAAGCGGAGAATAATGAAAATATGGTTTCCATTGAAGAGAACAAAACCATCATTATGGGTGGCAATGATAACCGGTTCAGGTATGAAGCTGAATACAACCGGAAGAAAAAGGTTGACACGGTAATCAGAAAAATCACCATCGACACGATGACCATCAACAAATTTTTATTTAAAACCAGTTGGATTGATAAAAGTAAAGAAGAGCGTGCTGAAGAAGCTGCCCGTCAGATCAGGTTAATTCGTGAAAGCAGGATGAACCTTTTAACCGGATATCACGAAGTTAATTTTGGCGAAAGCTTACGTTACATGGACAATCAGCTGCAAAAAATGGAACAACAGTACTTGGAACTTTTTCTGGGAAAGCAACACATTTCATTTGAACATTACACATTCTTTGTTGAACCTGAAATGGAAAACCGACAGAAAGTTTTACTGGAAACCGAGTCAGCCGACAAATTAGTTTTTAATGCTGACCCTCAACCTTTAGAACTCATAAAGCCGATGAGTGGCGTTCAAAACAACATTGTTTATTACCGCATCCCCGCCCTGACTACCATCAAAATTAAATTTAATGGCAAAACTTTTTTCAACGACATTATTCCTGTAAGCCAAATGGGTGTTATAACCGGTGTTTCCGTTTTTAAAGCCGGCGTTTTGTTTGATCCGAAAACGGGCATTCCTGTCGAAATTAGTAAGCATTAATTTATTCTTACTTATTAAATTTTTCTGATTTTAACCTCTTTTCATATAAAACCTCTTTTTGTGGAAAAAAAAAGACCGTTTTCCTTGTCTATTTTTAAAACTTTGTAAATTGCCTGTTTCAAAATTAATTATAATCTTCAAATCTTGAACAGGTTGTTTCTTCTTCTAAAATTGAATAACAATATTCTTGTCAAAATTGTCCGGAAAGGAACAAGAACTGTCCATTTAAAAAACCGGCATTTATGAAAAGAATACTCCTTATCAGCAGCATGT
>Ga0256913_10000515_pt1 | contig 19982 bp, 12 predicted proteins | sample Axial_MatmetaG_FD_185970 | JGI IMG/M metagenome (GOLD analysis project Ga0256913, IMG submission 185970) | Deep-sea worm associated microbial mat communities from Axial Seamount, Juan de Fuca Ridge, Pacific Ocean - Axial_Mat | ecosystem: Environmental > Aquatic > Marine > Oceanic > Microbial... | reverse complement strand
AAGTCATTTTAAAATTGTTGCTAACGTAGTACTAAACTTACTTCTTCGCCTTTTTACATTTAAACAAAGTATGGCTTACCCCAATATTTTCAAACTCCTTTTCAATCACCATACCCGATTTTTCAATCAGTTTCCGCATATCATCCGAATGGTACATCTGGCTGTTTCCGTTGGCAATGGCAGTAAAATAAAGGGTGGTGGCATGAAGGCTGTAAGTTGATGCTTCAAACTCCTGCATATCCCAATAGGTTTCTAAAATATAGAGGGCACCGTCGTCGTTAAGTGCATTGTAAGCCCGTTTGAGCAAAGTTAGAATCTCTTCCTGTGAGAAACAATCTAAAAACTGGCTCATCCAAATAGCGTTATGACCTTTTGGAAAAGGTGCTGAGGCATCCAGTAAATCAATGGGGAAAAGATTAATGCGGTCTTCGAACCCGTGCTGTGCAATGTTCTTCTTTGCATCTTTAAGCTGTCCGGGCAAATCAAGAATGGTAACTTCAATCTCATCAGAATATTTAGCACATTCAATTGAAAATTTACCCGTGTTTCCTCCCACATCCATAATCTTTTTAACACCCTCGTTAAAAATAACAGGCAGCACTTCAGGAAAGGCAACATCAGAATAGTAATGATCAAAACCAAACCAACTCTCTCTTACTTTTTCAGGTAAATGTGATAGTGCTTCGTAAACTGTTTTCCACTCACCAAAAACTCTCAACCCTTCGGGTTTACCGTTTTTTATGGAGTCCTCAAGGTGAAACATTCCCAGGTAATTTACATCCTGGGTAAAATCCATGTTCACCCTGGTGAGCTTGTCGCTTAACAAAAAGTAACCTGTTTTGGTAATAAAAAACCTGTCATCGCGAACCATTACCATTTCAAGGCTGATGGCTGCTTCGAGTAAAACCTTAACACCATAAACCGAGAGGTTCAGAGCTTCGGCTGTTTCTTTAATGGTGGCACCTTTTCGGCGGGTTTTCATCAGATAATCCAATATCCCTAAATCGCGCAGCGATATTGCCGCCTGAAACATGATAGGACCAAAGGCTATTTTTTGTGCATCAAATTTGGCTTGTAAAGCCGATTTATCGTCGTTTCCGTAATTTTTCATTGCTGAATATTTGCCATTTCTGCCACGAATACACCAATAGCAAACCTATGTATTTCGGGCAAACTGTAATTAATTTTCTACAAAAGTTTCCAAAAATAATAATAATTAAACCACTGATAGGGATATTTCCAAACCTTATCTTCCAGCCACGAAATATAATCGGCCATGATGCGGTTTAACTGTTTCTTTCTTTCGGCCCCTATCGCGTTGGGGTAGGTTTTTGGCTCTGTGGCCATAAAATGATAATGTCGTTTAGTTTCTTTAACTGCCGTAACAAATGTAACAGGTTTGTTGTACTTGGTTGCCAATTGAAACGGTCCCAAAGGAAAATCAGCCTCTCTGCCCATAAACTGATAAGAAACCGTTTTGTTTCCCGGGATATGACGGTCGCCGTGAATTACAACCAGCTCATTATTAAAAAGGGCTTCCTTAATGAGAAACAGATGTTCAAACCCATCAGGTTTTACAGGAATAATATTTACCTCATGCTTTTGAATAACTGAATCGAGTAGTTTTTTAATGGCCTGATGCTCGGCATCCAGCATTACAATATTAACACGGGTATCAAGCCTGTCGAGCAGTTGTCCGGCAATTTCCCAGTTACCAAGATGCGCGCCGATAAGCATGCCCCCTTTGCCGTCAGAAGCCATTTTTCGCAAATGGTCTTCCCCATCAAAATCGAATGTAAACTTGGTTTTTACACCCGATAACAATGCTACTTTGTCAAGTAAAGTCTGACCAAAAATATAGAAGTTATAGAACAGTCCGACAAAACTTTTCCAAACGCTCCAAACATGAATCTTCCTGAAATAGAACCACAACGATTTACGTGCCAGCGGGGCAAACAGCACAAAATAAAGAACAACAAACCTCAGGATAAAATAGGCAAACCCAAGCCCAAGATGTTTTAAAATGAAAATAAAGGTGAGATATCCGGCAACGCCACCGCGTGTTTTACCCTGCCAGGCAGCCATTAGTTATTCAGTTGTTGCGAGATATAATTGTATAAATCATCCAGTGTTCTCAGCTTAGCCATCTCTTCGGTTCTCATCTTAAATTTGAACTCTTTTTCAATCAGCACGGCAATATCAACAAAATCAAGACTCTCAATATCTAAATCATCCTTAAGTAAAGCATCCGGCACAAGCTGATCTTCCTCCAACTCAAACTCATCTACTAAAAACACATTTACTTTGGCAATTATATCTTCTTTCTGCATTATCATTAAAATTTAGTGTGCAAAAATAATTAATATTTTAACTTAAATAAATAACTAAAACAAGAATTCATAAATAATATTAACAAAGCTGGTATATGTTTGTTAACATTAACGTTTACATAATTTTACATTACTACTTGTAATCAATAATAATCATATAACTTTTACAACGAATAATAAAATTACAACTAATCTAAGGAAATCTATTGTAAGAATAGTAATCCTTTTGATTTTTTAGGTAAATTTGCTTAACCAAAAACCAAAACCTAAATGAGAATAGAGCATGATTTTGATTCTATCAGACCTTTTAGAGACGATGAAATCGCCCCTGCTTTAGAACATATTGTTGCTAACTCTAAATTCCAATCGGTACTTGATTTTCTCTTCCTAAATGAGCAAGAGAAGTACCGGAATCTTTTTGCACAAGCTAAAACTGTAAAAGAGGTTCAGACTACTTTTATGCATGCTGCAATCCGAAGCATTATCTCAAAATCATCCGATGGTTTATCAACCAGTGGTTTTGATAATTATAAGGATACGGGTCACATTATTTTAAGTAACCATCGTGATATTTTACTTGATTCGGGCATACTTAATATTGTTTTGATGGAGTCAGGTCATGAAACGGCCGAAATAACCTTTGGAAACAACTTGATTATTTCTCCTTTCTTTGAAAGTGTAGCCAAGGTTAATAAAATGATTACTGTAATTCGTGACGGATCGCCGCGTGAGCTGCTTTTTAATTCAATCCGTTTGTCGAACTATATTAGCAATGAGGTGGTTAACAACCATAATGCTGTCTGGGTGGCTCAACGACCGGGAAGAACAAAAAACGGATTTGATAAAACAGAGGTAAGTATTCTGAAGATGCTCTCTTTTTATGAAAAAAGTAATTTTTATGAAGCATTAAAAAAGCTTGATATAATACCGCTTTCGATTTCGTACGAATGGGAGCCGTGTGATGTTATGAAGGTTCGGGAAACTTACTTATCGAAGCAGACAACTTATGTTAAAGATAAAACCGAAGATCTTCAAAGTACACTGGGTGGAATAACAAGTCAGAAAGGCAGGATTCATTTTGCTTTAGGGACACCGCTCAATAATTACCTTGATGATATTAAAAGTGAGAAACTAAATAACGACTATCTTGCTTTAGTTGCTGGTAAAATAGATGAAGAAGTTTATAAAAATTATAAACTTTGGCCTTCAAATTACCTTGCTTACGACTTGCTTGAGAAGGGAAAACATTTTTCAGCCCATTACAATCAAGAAACGATTACAAAATTTAACGAGCGATTTGCTCCTATTCATAAATTATTGCCGGATGGTGATAAAGATGAGTTGTGGGCACTGTTCCTGCGGATATATGCAAATCCTGTTTATAGCCATTTAGCCCTTCAAAAATAACAGGTAAGATAGATTACTTTATTAACTGTATTGGGTTAACAAATATCATTATTATGAAGGGTAAACTTTTACTCACGATACTATTTCTTGCTATCAGCCTGACAGGCATGAGCCAGGCCATGTGGATAATGATTTTTGGTGACAAACTGTCAAATGACAGAATGCAGTCGGGGGTTACTGTATCAATTGGTAGTGTAGATATGATCGGGCTTCCCAATGCAAGCCCGATGTTTAACTGGGCCATTGGTGGTTTTAGCGAAATCAGAATAAATAAGAAAAATCTGTTTTTTGCCTTTGACTTTGCATTTAAAAGTCCATTTGGAGCAAAAAACCTTAACTCTTATTTTCCGGATTTTATTTCTGACACCTCTGTTTTAACAACGCAGGATATTCTTATGGATAATGTTTCTATGGCACTACCACTGTACCTGAAATATAAAACGCGCATGTTTGGTTTTGGGATAGGTCCTCAAATAAGCTATATTTACAAATCAAAACTTGAATACAAGGCAAAAACTGAAAGTGGTAAAAAGATTACCGTTATTGATAATGGAAAGGAATTGATTCACAAGTTTGATGTTGGAGCTTTTGCCATGGCCGAAATTTATCTTACGCCAAGTCATCCGAAAACAAGTATGCGCATTAGTTTACGTTACTATTTCGGTTTTTTAGATCCGATAAAGAATTATTCCGGTGTTCACAACAGCACGCTGATGGCAACCTTTGGAATCCCTATTGGTGGTAAAAGCAAGATAAAAACCACTGAATAAACAGAAACAAAAAAGGCGCACAATGTGCGCCTTTTTTAGGTACTCGAGGCGGGACTTGAACCCGCACGACCGCAATGGTCATTGGATTTTAAGTCCAACGTGTCTACCAATTCCACCACTCGAGCATTTCCTTTAAGAACTGAATCATTAAACCATTTTATAAAGCTTAATGAAAAATCCCAATCCCGTTTTTCGGGATCGGGACTTCTTTTTGTGAGCGGGAAACGGGACTCGAACCCGCGACCCCGACCTTGGCAAGGTCGTGCTCTACCAACTGAGCTATTCCCGCTTTATTTGGGAGTGCAAATGTAAAATAATTTTCAATTACCAAACAAATAAAAAGTAATTTTTTTACTTCTTTTTTTTTATCGCATTTTACCTACATGATTATCATTTATTTCCGGTCAGCAATCTTTTAATTTCGTTGAGTTTCATCAGTGCTTCAACCGGTGTTAAGGTATCGATATCGGTACTTAAAATATCATCTTTAATCTGATGAAGCAGTGGATCGTCAAGTTGAATAAAGCTTAACTGATAATCTTTGGCATTTGCTTTTACCTTCTCCGTTAACTCCTCACTTGAATGACTCTGTTCTAAAACTTTCAACAACTGACGCGAACGCTCCAGCACTCGTTTTGGCATTCCTGCCATTTCCGCAACATGAATACCAAAACTGTGTTCGCTTCCCCCTCGTTTTAACTTTCTCATAAAAATCACTTTATTACCAATCTCTTTAACGGCAATATGGTAATTTTTGATTCTCGACATCGTTTCAGACATTTCGTTGAGTTCATGGTAGTGTGTTGCAAACAAAACCTTTGCTCTGAAAGCTGCATGTTCATGAAGATATTCTGTAATGGACCAGGCAATTGATATTCCGTCGTAGGTACTTGTTCCACGACCAATTTCATCCAACAATATCAAACTTCTGTTGGAGATATTATTCAAAATGCTGGCTGTTTCATTCATCTCCACCATAAAAGTTGATTCACCTGACGTCAGGTTATCGGAAGCTCCAACTCTTGTAAAAAGCTTATCCACTATCCCTATAGTTGCTTTATCAGCCGGGACAAAGCAACCCATTTGAGCCATCAAAACAATTTGAGCTGTTTGCCGTAACAATGCTGACTTACCTGACATGTTTGGCCCTGTAAGAATAATTATCTGCTGCTTTTTGTTATCTAGATAAACATCGTTTGCCACATAATGCTCGCCCGGAGCCATGTTTTTTTCAATAACAGGATGCCGGCCTCCTTTAATATCAATTGCATAACCATCATTTAGTTGAGGTCGTACATAATTGTTTTCAACAGAAACCTCAGCAAAGGAATTCAAACAATCAAGTGAAGCAATCAGTGAAGCATCAATCTGTATCGGACTTACAAATTCAACTGCAAAATGAACCAGATTATCGTATAGCTTTTGTTCTAATGCTAAAATCTTTTCTTCGGCACCAAGTATTTTCTGTTCATACTCCTTTAACTCTTCGGTAATATACCGCTCGGCATTAGTTAAAGTCTGTTTCCTGTGCCACTCTTCGGGAACTTTATCTTTATGTACATTGGTAACTTCCAAGTAGTATCCAAATACATTATTATAACCAATCTTCAACGAACTAATTCCGGTGCGTTGCTGTTCCCTTTCCTTTATTTGTTTTAAGTAGTCTTTTCCGGAAAATGCAATGGAGCGCAGTTCATCCAATTCCTCAGCAACACCTTCTTTAATAACCTGCCCTTTTCCAATAGATACCGGTGGTTCCTCTTCAAGAATTTTGGTAAGTTTACCGGACAACAATGAGCAAATATTGATTTTCTCTCCTATAATAGCTAATGCCTCTAAACCCGATTGTGTACAAGTTTCCTGAATTATCTCAACACTATTTAATGCTCTTCCCAATTGAGCAAGCTCTCTCGGGCTAATCCTGTATGTTGCAACCTTAGAAATCAATCTTTCAAGGTCGCCGATTCGTTTCATTTCCTGATGCAGTTTGTCCCTGACTGCCGGTTCATTAAAAAGAAAATCAACAACCTCAAAGCGTTCATTAATAATCTTTTCATCCTTTAACGGCAGGGTTATCCACCTACGCATCAGTCGGGCACCCATCGGAGAGTCTGTTTTGTCAATTACGTCCAATAAAGTAAAACCACCCGGAGCAAGAGGGTTAATTAACTCCAGGTTTCGGATGGTAAACTTGTCAAGCCAAACAAATTTACTTTCATCAATTCGGCTGATTTTAGAAATATGGTCAATTTTATCATGATGAGTTTCATATAAATAATGGATTGCTGCCCCCGCTGCAATAATACCCCTGTGCATCTCTTCAATACCAAATCCCTTAAGTGAAGTTGTTTTAAAATGCTTTAATAAAACCTCCTGCGCAAAATCATCTGTAAAAACCCAGTCATCAAAAACCGACAGGAAAAATTTATCCCCAAAGTTTTCAATAAACTTCCCTCTGTTTTGTCGTTGCAACACAACTTCAGAAGGCATGAACCCCTGAAGCATTTTATCGATATAATCATTGGTTCCTTCAGCAAGAAAAAACTCCCCTGTTGAGATATCCAGCAAAGCCAAACCTGAAATAGCAGAAGTGAGATGGACTGCGGCTAAAAAGTTATTCTCATTTTGCTCCAACACGTTATCGTTCATTGAAACACCCGGAGTAACCAGTTCGGTAACACCACGTTTGACAATTTTCTTCGTTAATTTTGGGTCCTCAAGCTGGTCGCATATTGCAACCTTATGACCGGCTCGAACAAGTTTAGGCAGATAAGTATCCAAAGAATGGTGAGGAAATCCTGCCAATTCAACAAATGATGCAGCACCATTTTTCCGTTTTGTCAGAACAATACCAAGAATCCCGGCTGCTTTAATCGCATCTTCACCAAAAGTTTCATAAAAATCACCCACTCTGAAAAGTAATAGTGCATCAGGGTATTTTGTTTTAATACCATAATACTGCTTCATCAACGGGGTTTCTACATATTTCTTCTTTGTTGCCACTCAAATATTTTTTTTATCAACCACAAAAGTAAAAAACCTACCGGGAAACAATTCAATCTATTGATATACCTTTGCAAAAATTATCAACAAATGAGAAAACTGAGGAACGAAGAGCTCAACCGTATTTCAGTAAAAGAGTTCAAAGAAGCAAAAAAAACACCTATCATAATTGTTTTAGATAATATTAGAAGCTTGAACAATGTAGGGTCGGCTTTCAGAACGGCTGATGCATTCAGATTAGAGGCAATATATTTATGTGGAATTACTGCAAAACCACCGCATAGAGAAATTCATAAAACTGCTTTGGGAGCTACCGAATCAATGAACTGGAAATACTTTCAGGAAACTAAGGAGGCAATAATCGAATTAAAGAATCGCGATTACGAAATAATAGGAGTGGAACAAGTAGATAACAGCATATTACTCAATATTTTTCATGTAGACCCGGAGATGAAGTATGCATTAGTTTTCGGAAATGAAGTTAAAGGAATCGATACACAGATTATTGATCTTTGCGATAAGTTTATTGAGATTCCACAAATAGGGACAAAGCATTCACTAAACATTACTGTAAGTCTTGGAATTACAGTATGGGACCTTTATTCAAAACTAACAAATAGCCCCTTGAAACTTTATTAACACTAAATCGTTAAATAAATTAAATACAAATTAGTTACAGCTCAATTATTATACTATTTTTGCATTTAAATACAGATGAATTGTAAGCCCTACAAAGGGTAACTAATTGAAAATTGGTTATATTTGCAAATTAAAAACTATAAATTAAATTTAAAAAGATGAAAAAAATCTATTCTATTTTAACAAGAGCATTGGTGTTCAGCCTTATTATGGCTATGCCATTGGCATTTTATGCTCAAGATGGAGGAGAGAACACTAAAAAAGAGAAAAAGTCAAGTAGCTTTAGCCCCTATTTATTTTTACAAGGTGATTTAGGACCTACATGGTTTCATGGTGATTTAGCTCGCTATGGCGCTATGCCTGACATCGATAATACCAGAACAAATGGAACAGTTGGTTTAGGATATCAGTTTCTGCCCTGGTTTAAAATTTATGGTACTTTAGGCCGTGGTTTTCTAGCTGGTGAGCAAGAGCATCTCCAATGGAGAAACTTTAAAACACCTAACTTAAATCCTCATCAAGACCTTTACACGGATATTGATTATTACGAAGCAACAACACAAATCGGTTTTAATTTAGCTGATTTATTTGGCGGTGAAAAAGATAGATTTTTTGAAATTGGTATTCATGGTGGTTTAGGTCACAATCAGTATAAAGCCAGAACTAATGACTTAAATACTGGCAAACGGTTCAGAACAAGTGGTTATAAAGGACAAACCGGATCTGTTGCCGGAAATGGATTTAATGATCGTAAGTATGTATTAACAGTTCCTGTTGGTATTGACCTCAATTTCAGAGTTTCTGAGAAAATTGATGTTTATGGCGACTACACATACAGCTGGATGGATACAGATTATGCTGATAACTTTTTTCATGGAGAAGAGATTTTCAAAAATGACATGTATTCAAGGTTTAATTTGGGGATTCGTTTTAACTTCAAAAAATCTGGTCCTAATAAAATGGCCAAAGACTTCAGTAAAATTGATTTAGCTGCTACACCATCTCCATTGGCAAAAGTTGGCGATTCAGTTGAAGTAACTATTACCGGAACTTTCCCTCCTAAGTATTTCAACAAAAATGCAGTTTTGAATTTTGCTCCTGTTTTGAAATACGAAGGTGGCGAAACTGCATTTCCTGCTAAAAACTTCAAAGGTGAAGATGCAAGCTGTGATGGTGAAATGGTTAGCTACAAAAATGGCGGTGCTTTCGTTTATCATGGTAAAGTTGCTTACGACCCTGCAATGTCAGCTTCGGAACTTTTCGTAGCTCCTGTAATTTATAACTGTGACGGTGATACTTACGCTAATGGTGATGACGCTTTAGCAAATGCAAAAAAATCAGCTCAGGCTGAAGAAAGAAAAGTAGATGATGGTGTCATCAATACTGCTGGTTTAATTAAACATGCTGAAGTTGTAGCCTATGCTCCTAATGGATATGAGAAAGTAACTATCAGCACAGTTAGTTCAAGTTTGTTCTTTGCAAAAAACAAAGCTAATGTTAACTGGAAAGTAGCTGGAAATAAAAATGAAGATAACTACAATGCTTTAAAGAACAACACTTCTGATGTTGATAAAGGCTGGGAAGTTAAAGATATTACTATCAATGGCTGGGCTTCTCCTGAAGGTGAAGAAACTTTCAATGAAGGTTTATCACAAAGAAGAGCTGAAACTGCTGCTAAGTATATGAGAAATAAACTTAAGAAAGCCAAAGTTGAGATTACTGATGACAAATACATTGTTAATGGTAATGGCCCTGACTGGAACGGTTTCATGAATGCAGTTCAGGCTTCTAACCTGAAAGACAAAAATGCAATCATCAATGTTGTTAACTCAGCAGACGAAAGTAAAAAAGAGGAAGAAATCAGAAATATGATTTTAATCTATCCTGAACTGGAAAGAGATATCTTACCTCCACTAAGAAGAGCTATTATCAATGTTAACACATTTGTTCCAAAGAGAACAGATAGCGAAATTGCTCAACTAGCTACTTCAGCTGATTTTGCAAAACTTGATGTTCACGAAATTCTTTATGCTGCAACATTAACTGGTGATTTGAATACAAAAAAACAAATTTATACTCATGCAATGAGTGCTTATCCTAATTGCTGGGTTGCTGTTGTTAACGCTGCTGCAGTTGAATTAGAAATGGGTAATAACGACGAAGCTATGAATCTTCTTTCTAAAGCTAAAGATATGGACAAAGCTCATGACGCATGGGAATTCCGTAACAACATGGGTATAGCTCAATTCCGTAAAGGTGATGTTAAACATGCAGAAGGATGCTTCAATAAAGCTCAGGAACTTGGTGCTGACGAAAATTACAATCTTGGTTTAGTTGCTATTGCTAAAGGTGATTATGGTACTGCCGCTTCTAACTTAAGTGCTTCAAGTTGCGATTTCAACCTTGGATTAGCTCAGGTACTTAATGAAGATTATGCTGGTGCTGACAAAACTTTAGGTTGTGCAAGTAAAGATGCTAATACTTATTATCTGTTAGCTATATCAGCTGCACGTCAGGAAAACAAATCAGTTATGCTGGATAATTTAGGTCAAGCTTTTAAAGCTAACGCTGACCTTAAATCGGATGCTGCAAAAGATCGTTCATTCCTGAAATATTTTAAAGATGTAGATTTTCAGGCTCTTGTTAAATAGTTTTTAATATATTTAAAGAAGGCCGATTCGAAAGACTCGGCCTTCTTTTTTGCTCATAAGTTACTACAATTATATATCTTTATGCTTTGCAATTTTATAATACTGCTTGATGCGTTTAAGAATTAAACTTTTAGCAGGCTTTATTTTAATAAACGCTTTGCTCATTGTAGCCGGTACAATGTCAATATTCGAGTTGACTAAAATGAGAAGCGAAGCCATCTCAATTATTGATGGGAACTACAAAACATTACATCGGTTAAACTTAATGTTAATTGCTGTTGAGAAAGAGGATAAAGCCGTACTGATGCTTATGTTGGGGCAATGGAAGAAAGGAAGAACAGACATTGCCAGAGCCGATAGTTCGTTTAACAGCAACTACTTCCTGGCATTAAAAAATTCAACAACCAACCAGGAATTAGAGATGATTGGTAAGCAATATGCTCAATTAAAACATATCTGGGAATTACCTATTGTTGATACAAAAAAACAGGGTAATATCAATTGGTACTTTACTTCATTCCTCCCAACTTACCAAAGCACCATTGAACAAATTGAAAAAGCAATGGAAATTAGCCAGCAAACACTGCATAAAGAATCCCGCCAACTTCTTGAAGATTCTCATAAAGCTATAATGCCCGGAATTGTTGCTATTATATCAGCAATCATTTTGTCGCTATTGATGTATTTCTTTACTACCCGTTTCTTTTCTAAACCCATCGAAGACATTTTAAAAGGTTTAATAAAGTATAATAATAGCGGAAAGAGTTTTTCTGTTGCTATTAATACAAATGACGAAATAAAAGAGTTGGCTAAAGAAATAAAGAAAGCTACCGAGAACAGATAGAACGATGCGAAAAGAAGCCATTATAAAGCAAGTGGGGAAAATTTTACTTTTCAATTCCTTTTTCCTGTTCATCTCTTTTTTAATTTCTTTTTTCTTAAATGAAAGTTCCACAACCTCCCTTCTTTTTAGTGCACTTATCACCTTAATTTTTGGACTTTTCCCAATGGTGTATGTTCCACGGATTACAGAACTGAATTTTCGGGAAGGAATGATGACTGTTGTGCTTGGTTGGGTAATTACTTGCATAATCGGAGCTATACCTTATATAATGTGGGGGCACGAGTTTACTTTAAGCAATGCCTGGTTTGAAAGCGTTTCGGGTTATACAACAACCGGTTCAACCATATTGAATGATATAGAATCTCTTCCAAAAGGATTGCTATTCTGGAGATCTTCAACGCACTGGATTGGCGGTATAGGTGTTGTGTTGTTTACTATTCTTATACTTCCTGAGTCGTCGAGCGAACGAATTGCATTATTAAATACAGAGATATCTGATTTAGCCAAAAGAAACTTTCAATACAGAGCAAAAAAGGTATTAACCATCTTAGTAGTGGTTTATGTAGGATTAACCTTACTGGAAATTATCGCCTTGCTTCTTGCCGGCATGGGAATGTTTGATGCTATCAACCAGTCATTTGCTACCATCGCTACGGGAGGGTTTTCAACAAAAAATCTGAGCATAGCATCATTTGACAGTGTTGCTATTGATATCATCATTATGGTTTTTATGGTTTTAGCAGGACTTCATTTCGGACTTATCTTCAATACTATTTTAGGCAAGCCCAACAATTTGTTTAAATCAAACATAGTTAGAGCATTTCTAATTGTACTTTTTGCAGGTATCGTCATAACATCTTTAAAGCTATATTTTGATGGCGTTTACGACAACTTGGGTGATGCTTTCAGATATGGTGCATTTCAGGTTATTTCGGTGGGAACTACTACAGGATTTGCTACTGCCGATACCAGATATTGGCCTTCACTAACCCAGATTATCATTATATACTTTACTATTCAGTGTGCCATGGTTGGTTCTACATCAGGCGGGATGAAATTTGACAGGGTTTACATTTTTGTGAAATCAATAAAAAAACAAATTGAGTTACTTAAGCATCCACGTGCCATTATCAATCTGAAGGTAGATGGCAGAATCGTGAGTTCGGGAATGGAAATGAGGGTTAAAACTTTCATCATTTTTTATCTGCTTATAATATTAATTGTCACCATAATTCTGGCGGCAATGGATATAGATCTGTTCACTTCCTTCTCGGCAGCCATTGCCACCATTGGTAATGTTGGGCCGGGCTTTGGTGATGTGAGTTCACTTGGTAACTTTAGTTCAATACCGGATGCCGGTAAATTTGTACTCACCATTAGCATGCTGCTGGGACGTTTGGAAATCTTTAGCATCATTACGCTGTTTATGCTTGATTCGTGGAAATAGGTTATTGAAAACCTATAAAAGAGAGGCTGTTTTTCAGTAATCAAAATAACATAATTAAAGTATCTTGAGCTATCACCGAGGCAGTACTTGTTATTCATCACTTTTTTAAGTACCTTCCACGCAACAATAACACCTAATATCTTGTCTTTAATTTTCAGGTCATCATTATATTATCTTTGTACCAATTATATTATTATGAATAAGTTTTTTCTCTTCCTAATTTCTTTGACTTTTATAAGTCTTACAGGGTTTTCACAACCGGCAAATAATAAAGCAACCAGCGATACTGCATCTTATCCATATTGGATTGAGATGATGCAAAATCCCGATGCAAACTACTATCAAACAGTAAGGGCATTCGACCTTTACTGGCAGGATAAAGAGATTGTCAGGGGTTCGGGTTATAAACCATTTAAAAGGTGGCAATACTATTGGAGTTCGCGACTTAATCAGGACGGAACACGTCAACTGGATAACAAAACATACAATGAGGTTACCCACTTTATTTCAGCCAGAAATGGTGAGAAAGAAAGATATAGCGGTGAATGGACAAACTTAGGTCCTATTGCAAAACCCGATAACTCAGGTACAGGTCAGCCAAATGGAAATGGCAGAATTAATGCCATTGCTTTTCATCCGACTTCTCCTGACTATATTTACATAGGTGCACCTGCCGGCGGGTTCTGGATCTCATCTGATGGTGGAAATTCATGGGTTAGTCATACCGACCAATTGCCAACACTTGGTGTTTCATCTATAGCCATTGATAATACAAACCCAAATATTATTTACATCGGAACCGGTGATCGCGATGCCAGTGATGCTGTTGGAATGGGTGTTTTTAAAAGTACTGACGGTGGAGTAACATTTACTCCTGCCAATAACAATATGACGTCAGTTACAGTAGGTAGATTATTAATTCATCCAACAACTTCCGATTACCTTTTAGCTGCAACAAGTGCAGGTATTTATAAAAGTACAAACGGAGCTGAAACATGGACTATAGTTAAAACCGGTAATTTTAAAGATATTGTCTTCAAACCTAATAATGCATCCATTGTTTATGCAACAAAAGGTGGAGACTTTTATCGCTCGGAAGACACAGGTGATACATGGACAAAGATTAACGGCACAGGAAATCATTCTCGTGGTGTAATTGGCGTAACTGAATCAAACCCAAATGTTGTCTATTTTGTAACGGTTGACGGAAGTGTTTATGGCGCTACCTACAAATCGGTTAACGCGGGATTGGACTGGACCCTTAAATCTAATTCACCTAACATTATGAGCTGGAGCTGTAACGGAGGCAGCGGAGGACAGGGCTGGTACGACCTAGATGTAGCTGTATGCCCTACAAACGCAAACACAATTTATGTGGGCGGTGTAAATGTATTTAAGTCTACTGATGGTGGTTCTACCTGGCAAATTAATTCTCACTGGGTTGGCAGCTGTGGTGTACCGGCGGTTCATGCCGATTGCCATGTATTAGAATACAGCTCTGCTGATGGGAAATTATACGCAGGTAATGATGGCGGAATTTACAGAACCGGTAATGGTGGAAGCAACTGGGATGAGATCACTTCAGGATTGGCTATTTCACAAATTTATAAAATCGGACAGGCAGCAACCAATAAAGATAAAGTAATGAACGGGTATCAGGATAACGGTTCTGCCACATACGTAGGTGACGGATTCGTTACTGTAATGGGAGGAGATGGAATGGACTGTGCTTACGACCATATTGACGATTCATATGCTTACGGCGAATATTACAATGGAGATGGCATATCAAGGATTTACAACAACGTAAACCAAGGTGGCATATCCAATGGTATTGGCGAATCGGGTGCATGGGTTACACCAATAGCACTGGATGTTATTGACCCGGAGATTATGTATGTTGGAATGAAAAATATCTGGCGTGGAACCAACATTAAATCCAATAGCGTATCATGGCAGAAAATTACAACAGTTGGCAGTAATAATGTTCGCGTTATTGAGCAAAGCCCTGTAAATGAGAACGTGTTCTACTATTGTCAGTATAACAACAGATTCTACAGGTCTGACAATCTTACTGATTCAAATCCCGATTGGATTGACCTTTCTGTAAATCTTCCCGTTACGGGAACATTAACTGACATTGAAGCATCGGGTGATAATGAAAATGTTGTTTTTATTACCCTTGAACATAAAGTATTCAAGTCAGTTAACAAAGGTGAATCATGGGAAGATATAACGCTTAACCTTCCGGATGCATCTTTAAATACTATCGAATATTACAACAATGATAATGAAGGATTATACGTTGGTTCGGATGCCGGGATCTTTTATAAAAATAAAAGTATGAATGAGTGGATTCTCTATTCTGATGGATTCCCTTTATCAGCCAATGTAACAGAAATAGAATTCTTTTACGATTCCCTTTCACCTGATAACGATGCAGTAAGAGCTTCAACCTACGGACGTGGATTATGGTCTTCTCCTACATGGTATGGAGAACTAACAGCGGATTTTGAATCATCTGACACATTAATTCCTTTAGGTTGCAAACTGGAGTTTTTTGACAAGTCTGAAGGGGTTCCTCATTCATGGTTATGGACTTTCGAGGGAGCTACACCAAATACTTCAACCGTTAAAAATCCAACAGAGATTCAATATAACGAAGAAGGCACTTTTAAGGTTACCCTCGTTATTTCAAACCCAACAGGAAGCGATACTATTGTTAAAGAAAGCTACATTACTGTAGGTGGAGCGATTAAGCCAAATGTTGACTTTACCTCTTCATACCCGGGTATTTGTCCCGATAATATCGTTGAGTTTACCGATCAGTCTACCAACTGCCCGACAGCATGGCTCTGGACATTTACTCCTGATGATATTACTTTTGTAAACGGAACAGATGAAACTTCTCAGAATCCTGAAGTATTGTTCACTAATATTGGTCGTTATGATGTTTCACTCACCGTATCGAACCTTGCAGGTGACAGTACTTTGACTAAAAAAAGCTATGTTACAGTTGGTGGCAAAATTCTTCCTTATGCTGAAGATTATGAGGGTGGCTCATTAAAATATCTTGGATGGGACATTAACAATCCTGATGGTGAAAAAACATGGGAAACTGACTCAGTAATTGGTAAGGATAATGGTAAGAATGTTGCAGCTTATATCAATTTCCATGATTATTATTATGTAGGGCCTCGCGACCAGTTAATATCACCGGCCATAAGTTTTGAAGGATTTGAAACCGTTTACCTTACATTCGATTATGCATACGCTCAACGCGATAACCATGTTGACTCACTGATTGTAAAGATTTCGGATGATTGCGGTGAAACCTGGACGAGAGTGTACAATAACGGGCCTGATATGACTGAAAAATTTGTTACCCGCGAACCTATGTCCGATTACTTCATTCCTGAATTAGCAACCGACTGGAGCGGACTTGGCAATTATGGCGAAAACAATCCTATCATCGACCTGACGAACTGGGCTAATAAATCCATGATAAAAATTATGTTTGAGTCGTATGCAGGATATGGTAACAACCTCTACATCGATAATATTGAAATCAGTAATGCGGTTGGTATCTTTTCAGCAAAAAACAAAACCAACAACACATTTAGCATATATCCCAATCCTGCTGACAAAATAGTGAATATTGCTCTTTTCAAACAAAATGAAGAGATGGAAGTAACCATTACTGACCTGAACGGAAAAGAGCTTATTCATAAAACAATTAACTCCGGAATTAGCAACATAGACATCAGCAATCTGACAAAAGGTTTATATTTTATTCAGGTTAGAAATAAAAAGATTTCAAATACTGAAAAATTAATAATTGAATAATAATGAAGGTTAATAAAACAGCAACTATTTTAGCACTAATCGTGCTCAGCTCCGGTTCCCTTTTTGCTCAAAATACTTTTAAAATAAAAGGCAAAGCAACAAAGGTGGCTACAGTCAACATACTGGAACAGAGCAAAACTACAATAGATAAGGAAAAGACTCCTGTTTTTAAAGCTCCTAATAAAGAGTGGAAGAATCCTGAATGGGAAGTGGGCGACAAAGTAATTTATTTAGATAATAAAAAAGCTGTTATTAATACACCTTCAAGAAGCAGAACTTCGAGCCCTGCACCTGAAACAACATTTTTAGGAATACTTGATAGTCAAAATTCAATTCCACCGGATGTAATGGGTGTGGCTGGTCCTGATCACGTTATGACGACACTTAATACCAAAGTTCGAATACACGATAAAGCGGGCAATACCATCATGACCTCTACCCTTTCATCTTTTTGGAAATCGATGCCCAATAGCGGCGATACTTTTGACCCAAAGATTGTTTATGACCCTTATAACAACAGGTGGATATTTGTTACACCCAGCCATCCAAGCGGATCATTATCAAAAATCTTTATCGGAGTTAGTCAAACTTCAGACCCAACCGGCGACTGGAATATGTATTACATTAATACTGACCCCACGAACATTACCTGGTTCGATTTTCCAACCATTGGGTTCAATAAAAAATGGATTGTTGTCAGTGGTAACCAGTTTGGAAACGACTATTACCGCACCATTTTTGTAATCAACAAGCAAGAAGCTTATGACGGAGTTGAGAATCTTACCTATACACGCTTTGCCACTACAGAAGGTTTTACTATTGCACCGGCTGTTACTTATGATACTGTACTGGAACAAATTTACCTGATCTCTTCAGCCAGTGGAAACTCAAACGGTTATGGTTACATTAAGAAGTTTAAAATTGACGGCCCTGTAGATAACCCGGCTTTTGAGTATGAAGGATCCATTGGTGTTCCTGATACATGGGATACCTGGGCAGGGTATTATGGCAACTTTTTACCACAAAAAGGAAGTAGTGCACTTATCAATTCAGTTGATTCAAGAATTGGAAATGTGATTTATCGTAATGGAAAACTGTGGGCAGTACACCATATTTTTGTTCCGGCAAATAATCCGCAACGTGCTGCAGTACAGTGGTGGGAACTCGATACTACAGGAACAGTTTTACAAAGAGGACGCATTGAGGATACAACAAACCTCTATTCATTTGCTTTTCCGACCATTGCGGTTAATAAATTCGAAGATATCCTGATTGGTCATGATATTTTTTCTACTCAACAATATGCCAGTGCCGGTTATTCCTTCAGAGGAAATTATGAAGAGCCGGGGACTATCAGAACCTATTACCAATATAAGGATGGGTTGGATACCTATAATAAAACTTTTGGTCACGAAAGAAACCGATGGGGAGATTATTCGGGAACCTGTCTCGATCCGGTTGACCAAACAGACTTCTGGACAGTACAGGAATATGCCGAAACTCCGGCCAACACCTGGAGTACCTATTGGGCATACATCAAAACAACTTACCCGCCGATAGCTGAATTTGAATCAAAGAATACACTTATCCCCACCGGAGAAAGCATTGACTTTAAAGACCTTTCTTTGGGAATTCCATCTCAGTGGGAATGGAGTTTTGAAGGTGGAAACCCTTCAACTTCTGCTGATCAGAATCCAGCCCAAATAAAATTTGAGGAAGACGGAACCTATAATATTCAAATGATTGCCTCCAACGAATTGGGTACTGATACCATTTTAAAAGAAAGCTACATAACTGCCAGTTCAACCATTTTACCGGAGATTCATTTCAGTGCCGATTGCCGGTCAGTTTGTACAGGTTCTGCTGTATATTTTATCGATTCAACTTTGTACATGCCCCGAAGCTGGGAGTGGCAATTTACTCCGGCTACCGTTACATTTTTGGAAGGCACTGATGAATACAGCCAAAATCCGGTTGTCGCATTTAATGAGCCAGGTAACTATTCGGTTACTTTAAGTGCCACTAATTTAAATGGTTTGTCAACAGAAACTGTTTTTGATTTTATTTCATCAGGAGGTTATGTTCCCTATTTCCATGAAAACTTTGACAACGGTTTTGGTGAGCAATTCTGGGAAGTTGACAGCCCTGAAAACGAACCTGTTTGGGCCATAAATGAAAGTACAGGATGGTATAGCAACACCTCTGCTGTTATTGATTTTACTGAATACACAACCTATGGAAAAAGAGCAAGATTGATAACACCGCCCTTTAACCTCGAAGGCATGAGCAATGCTGTATTAGAATTCAAACACGCTTATGCAACCCGTTATGATGGTGCTACTGATTCGCTCATTGTACTTATCTCAGATGATTGCGGAGCCACCTGGACAAGGTTGACCGGTTATGGCGAAGATGGCAGTGGTAATTTTGCCACACATAAACTTTACAACGGTGAAGACCTTTGGGTACCTAATCCTGATTTAGATTGGTGTGGACAAAGTTATGGCAGTGGATGTAATAGCATCAACCTTAATGGTTGGGTGGGTAAAAGCAACGTAAGAATAGCTTTTGAAAGCGTTAATTCATTTGGAAACCCGCTTTATATCGACAATGTTACCATTTCGCAATTTGTTGGAGTAAAAGAAAGCACAAACTACAACAGCGTTGTTGTTTATCCTAACCCCGCTTCCGACCATCTCACCATTGATTTTGGATTAAACAGCTCGTATGACCGTTTAGTTATTTCGAATCAACTGGGACAAAAAGTGTTTTCAAAAAATATTAACGAAGCCAACAGTGTTATCAAGCTAAACACAGCTGAATGGCCAAAAGGAGTTTATTTTGTAAGACTTGAGAGCAATAGCAAATCAACTGCCAAAAAGGTTGTGATTTATTAAACTAACCTAAACTGTGTTAACAAAACCATGTTTTGTTCTATTCAACGGGTTTTGGTAATTTTAATTTCTGAACTTATTTTAGATAAATTATTCTTTGCACCTTGATGCCTTCAAGGAGAAAAAAAGGATTCTTCGCTTCACTGTGTTG
>Ga0256913_10000514_pt1 | contig 20025 bp, 18 predicted proteins | sample Axial_MatmetaG_FD_185970 | JGI IMG/M metagenome (GOLD analysis project Ga0256913, IMG submission 185970) | Deep-sea worm associated microbial mat communities from Axial Seamount, Juan de Fuca Ridge, Pacific Ocean - Axial_Mat | ecosystem: Environmental > Aquatic > Marine > Oceanic > Microbial... | reverse complement strand
GTATCTCATATACTCTCTCAATATATCACGGTCACCGGCTATGAATCCACTTCTCAATCCCGGAGCACTCGACCTTTTGGAAGCCGAATTGATCACCAGCACATTGTGGAAAGAGTCGTTGCCCACCGCCACCGAAGCCTCCAGAAGAGAGGGTATCGGCTCACCTGTATATAGATCGACATAACACTCGTCGTTCAGCAGTACGAAATCGTGTTTCAGAGCCATGGAGACCCACTCCTTCATACTATCCATATCCATCACCGAAGAGGTGGGGTTGTTTGGAGAGTTGAGAATGACGAGATCGCACTTCGAAAGTTTCTCTTCGTCGAGAATAGGCAAAAAGCCATTCTCTTTGTCGAGATTCAGATATACCCTCTTCGCTCCACTCGCTATCGCGGCGCCTTCGTATATCTGGTAAAAAGGATTCGGGAAAGCCATCGTCGGAGAATCGATATCGTGCAGGAGAAACTGGGGAAAGTTGAACAACAGCTCTCTGGTACCGAAGGTAGGGATGATATGCTCATCATCCAGCTTCAGACCGAATCTGTTTGCCACATATTCCAAAATCGCCTCTCTCAGATACCCCTCTCCGGCGGTTTTCGGATATCTGTTCAGCAGATGCGCCTCTCTCTCCAACTCCTTTCTGATAAAATCCGGAGTTTCGAACTGCGGTTCTCCTATCGTGAGGCTTACAGCTTCTCGACCGTCATTCGGAGATATATCCGAAAACAACTCCGTCAACTTTTCGAATGGATACTTTTCGAATTTCATCTCTATCTCCTATCTCTTTTTGACCAACCATGTGATTATTCTGTTTTGCAGGGTGGAAGCGAGCCATTTTCTATTGCCGTTGTATAGAATGACGACGGTATAGAGTCTGCCCGAACCGCCTTTGACATAACCGGCTATATTTTTCGCATCTTTGAGAGTACCAGTCTTCATCCACGCCTTTCCTCTGACGACACTGTTTCTGAAACGGCGTCTGATGGTTCCGTCTCTTCCCGCTATGGAGAGAGCCTTCATCCATCTATCGCCGAAATTCCGGTATGCATCCTGCAACAGCAGGTATAGGGACGAAGCGGTCGTTCTCGCTGTCCTAGAGAGTCCGCAACCGTTGTCGAGTATCGTCTCGGGGCCGAATATACCTCTCTTTTCGAAGATAGAGTGTACCGCTATGCGACCCTTTTCCACCGTAGCGGGAGAACCGAGCACTCTGGCACCGACCAGCAGAAAGATATGTCTGGCGTAGAGATTGTTGCTCTTTTTGTTGGTCTTGGCGACGATATCTATCAGCGGTCTGGCGTAGTGTGTCATCAGGAGTCTGGCATCGGGCGAGAGATTTTCGAGTCGCATCCCTCCATCGAACTTCACCCCCTTTTTGACAAATTCACTCTTGAGAGCCTGGAAAAATTCGGCGTATGTCCTGCTCAGGACCTTGCCGATATGGCGGGGAGAGCACCTTTTGGATAGAGTGCCGGAGAGAAAAACCGTCGGAATTCCATTCTCCTCTCTGATTCTGACCATAGGCCACGAGTAGCGGGAAGTGCATCTTTTGTTCGTAACCTTGATCCGGTTGACCACTCTATAGTCGGGAACATCTATAGCCTTGCTTACGGAGGCTTTTCCGCTTCGTGGATCGACTATGATTTTGCATAGATGATCGTCGAACATCAGAGCATCCGGCATAGCGTTGTATTCGCTGTATCTGTTGCTGTCGAATCCCGAAGCAATCCTACCATCCACCGAAAAGAAACTTCTGTCAATCACGATATCCCCATCTATCCCCTTCACTCCGAGAGATACGAGTCTATCCACTATGGATGGAATATCCCTGCACGAAAGAGTGGGGTCTCCATAGGCTTTGACGATCAGATCTCCGCCTATCTTTCCATTTTCGTAACTTCCAGTATAGAAAAACTGTGTCGGCCACCTGAAATCGGGGCCCATCTCCAGTAGCGAAGCGTATGTGGTCGCCAGCTTGATGACCGACGCGGGGCGCATACTCGCGCTCTCTCTGAAAGATGCCAGCACCTTCTGCGTTTTGCTATCCGCTATATAGATACTGAGATTCGAAGGCTTTATACCGAGTTTTTTGATCATCGAATCTATCTCGACGGGGATATACGACCACAATAGCTGACAGAGTAGAACGACGGCGACTATATATCTCAAAACTCTTCTCTCCAATCTCTCGAACTCGACCTCTCCACGGCACTCCGTATCCTCTCGAGAGCTTCCCGTACCATCTCTCTGCTGCATCCGACATTCATTCTCATAAATCCCGAGCCGGCACTACCGAAACTCACTCCCTCATTCAGCCCGACACGCGCTTCGTCGATGAAAAAGGAGGATAGCTCTCCGTCACACATCCCCAGACCTCTACAGTCGAGCCAGACGAGAAATGTGGCTTCGGTCGGTACGGCTCTGATCTGAGGAATATGTGAACGGAGATAGTCGTGTACCAGAGCGATATTCTCCTCTACATACCTCTTCGCCGATTCGAGCCAATCTCCACCCTCTTCGTACGCTATAGGCAGAGCGGTGATACCGAAACAGTTGCCATTGTCCAGACCCGTCCTGTGAGCCGATTGTATATATCGGGCACGCAATTCAGGATTTTCGATGATCGCGTACGATGCATTCAGGCCGGCTATGTTGAATGTCTTGGACGGAGCGTTGAATGTCATGGAGAAGGCATCGGCCCCCTCCAGAGAACCGAAAGGTATATGCTCTCCCGTGTGGACCATATCGCTATGTATCTCGTCGGAGAGTACCACGACACCGTGTTCACGGCAGATATCCGATATCCTCTCCAGCTCTTCACGGCTCCACGATCTCGTAGTGGGATTGTGGGGAGAGCACAGAAGCATGACTTTCGCCTCCCGTGCCGATCTCTCCAGAGAGTCGAAATCGATCCCGTATCTCCCTTTGCGATAGACGAGACGATTCTCCAGCAGCTTCAATCCGTGTGCGGATATCGACGAGAGAAAGGGAGGATATATCGGTGTCTGTACGATTACACCGTCTCCATCTTCGCAGATGGCTCCGAGAGCGACATTCATAGATATCACCACTCCCTGTTCGGGAACGATCCACTCCTTCTCTATCTCCCATCCGAACCGTTTTCGATACCAATGCGCGATGGCATCGAAATATCTTTCGGGATAGACCGTATATCCATATACGGGGTGCCGCGCTCTCTCCATCAAAGCCTTCTGTACCGCTTCGGGAGCGGAATAGTCGGCATCGGCAACCCACATCGGCAAAATATCGTCTCTACCGAATCTGCTTTCGAGGGTATCCCATTTGGAGGAGTCGCTACCCCTCCTATCGGGAAATACCAACTCCACTCGACTCTCTCCGGACTCAGACACGATGGGGGCCTCCTCTTTAGAGAGTTCCCTGCTCATACATGGCTCTCATCTTCTCTTTTTCCTTCTCTCTCCTGAGCTTTTCGGCCTGTCTGGCTCTATAACCCTTGACATCGAAGCCGAGCCACATCAGGATTGGCGACGCTATGAAGATAGAGGAGTATGTACCCACGATGATACCGATGAGCAGGGTGAAGCTGAATCCGTTGATAATCTCTCCTCCGAAGAGGTATAGAGTCAGGACGACGAAAAATGTCGTCAGAGATGTCAATACCGTTCTGGAGAGTGTACGGGTGACGGATTCGTTTATGATGGCAGACAGATTGGGCTCTTTGATAGTGGAGATACCCTCCCTGATACGGTCGAAGACGATAATCGTGTCGTTCAGAGAATATCCCAGTATCGTCAGAACCGCCGCGAGCGTGTCGAGATTGACCTCCACTCCCACGAGTATGATAGCCCCTGTGGCTATACTGACATCATGCACGAGAGCCGCTACGGAAGCGAGAGCGAATCTCCACTCGAAACGGAACGAGACATACAGAAGTATTCCGACGATCGCGAGGAGCATCGACATGAGCCCCTTCTCTTTGAGCTCTCCTCCGATTTTTGGGCCGACCATATCGACACGGCGCACCTCGAAAGTGCCTGTATTTTTCAGGAGTTCGCGTACCTCGTCTCCTATATCCTTGCCCACCGAGCCCGAACTGCTCTTGGTCCGTATGACCACTTCGCTGTCACTGCCGAAAAATGTGACATTGGCACCGGCAAACGCTTCGCTCTTCGAGAGATCATCTCTGATCTTCTCTATCGGAGCCTTTTGCTCGTATTTGATCTGTATCAGAGTACCGCCGGCGAAATCGATACCGTAATTGAAGCCTTTGGTGAATATGAGGGCCCACGAGATCAGAACGAGAGTGATGGAGAGTATGCCGAAGTGACGGCTCTTCCCCATGAAATCTATAGGTTTTTTGTATTTGAAAAGTTCCATCTCAGCTCCTCTACGCTTTTATTCCGAACCAGAAGTTCAGTCTCTCTCTCTTTATCCTGTCCGTCAGCATCTGATAGATACCGTGGGTACCGAGAATGGCGGTCAGCATAGAGGCGAGAATACCTATGCTCATCGTCAGGGCGAATCCCTTGATCGGACCTGTACCGTAAGCATAGAGAACCACCGCCGATATCAGAGTGGTGATATTGGCGTCCCATATGGCCGTAAAGGCGTTTTTGTACCCCTCTTCTATGGCTTTGGATATAGATATCTTCTCCGAAAGCATCTCTCTGATTCTCTCGTTGATGATGACATTGGCGTCCACGGCCATTCCGACCGTCAGAACTATACCCGCCATACCCGGGAGTGTGAGAGTCGCGCCGAAAAGGGACATTATCGCGAGTATCAAAAAGAGGTTGGCGATCAGCGCCACATCGGCTATCACACCCGCCATACCGTAGTATATGATCATAAAGATGACGACGAGTACAAATCCCAGAACCAGCGCAATACTGCTCTGTCTGATACTGTCGGCTCCCAGACTCGGACCGACACTTCTCTTCTCCATCACGAATACCGGAGCCAGAAGCGCGCCCGAACGAAGAGCGATAGCCACATCGTTGGCTTCGTCTATGGTGAAATTCCCGGATATCTGTCCCGAACCGCCACCGATACGCTCTCTGATGACCGGTGCGGAATAGACTTTGCCATCGAGAACGATAGCCATTCTCTTGCCGACGCTCTTGCCCGAAAAATCTCCGAAGATACGGGCACCCTCACCGTTGAGCTTGAAATTGATGACGGGCTGGTTGTTGCGGTCGAATCCCACCTTCGCATCGGTGAGCATGGAACCGTCGAGAATGGGAATCCTCTTGAGAAGATACTTCTCGTTCTCATCTTTGACATCGGGGAGTATCACATCGCCGTATTTTCTGGCTTCCGCCGGTGTCATGCTATATACACGGGCGGCACGATCCTCGTCCACGGCCATCATCTGCAGATGCGCGGCCCTGGCGATCAACTCTCTGATTCTCTGCTCATCCGCGGGTGTCTTGATACCGGGAACCTCCACGAGAATCTTCTCTTCGCCCTGTTTGGCTACGGTCGGTTCCGCCAACCCGAACTGGTCGAGACGGTTTCTGATGGTATCGACCGCCTGGTCTATGGCCATCTTTTTGGTCCTCTGTATCTCCGCCGGTGTCATCGTCACCCTGAATGTATCTCCATCTCTGACGATAGCCACACCCTCGAGCTCCTTTTTGAGAAGTTCGTCGGCATGGTTCAATTCGTCTTCGTCGAGTACCTTGAAGGTGACGACACCCTCTCCGACATCCAGATCGTCTATCACGATATCGTTGTCGTCCATAATATACTTTATCGTTCCGGCTATCGATTCGATACGGGATTCGATGGCTTTGTCGCTCTTTATGCCCAGAAGCATATGGAGTCCACCCTGCAGATCGAGTCCCAGTGTGATCTTTTTCCCGCTATCGCTACCGGTGAGAGACGGGATGGAGAAGACCACGCCGAACAGAAACGCGAAGAAAAAGATGACGACGCGGTAGTTGAGTCTCTGCATTGTCAGAACTCCGGCTTCAGTCTATCTTGCGCGCCACATACGCGCGATCGAGTTTGACCACTATATTGTCGCTCAGTTTGATTTTGATAAAATCCTCTTCAGGCTTGATCACTTCGGCTATGAGACCTCCGCTGGTCACTATCCTGTCTCCCTTTTTGAGAGAGTCGAGCATCTCTTTATGAGCCTGCTGTTGCTTCTGTTGGGGCCTGATGATCAAAAAATAGAATATCGCGAAGAGTATCACGAGAGGCAGAAACTGCGCTATGACTGAATTGGACATCGAAAGATCCTTTGCAAAATGAAAAATTTGAAATATTTTAGCACCGCCAAGTTAACAAAGGGCTTTTCGATAGCTCTGCTTCTCTCACTATTCATCTATCTACACGGATATGGAGTGCCATCGCCCACACTCGAAACCCTGGCAGGTACGGTGGGACTCTATCTGCTTCTCTCCTCCGAAGCGCAGGTCTGGTTCCATACGGGGCTTTTCATCGCCGTTCTGTGGTTCGGCTGGATTACATCGAGCTTCTCTCACTACGGTTTCTCCGAACCCCTCTCGTATCTCGCCATGTCCGGAGTGGCTCTGGTGTACGGATTTCTCCTCTATATCCCTTCACGGATAGTCGATTTCGCGCAAAAGCGGCTCCACTTCCCAGTCGCACCATTCGGAAAGGCTCTCTACCTCTACTTCGTCGGATATATACACCCTTTCGGATTCGACTGGTTCGACCCCCGTCTGATTTTTGTCGATTCATGGTTTGGTGTGGATGGGATACGCTTCGCCATAATTCTCCTCTCCCTCTCTCTATCCATTTCGGCACGAACTCCTGCCGTCTCCATCGCGTGGCTGATTCTGCTCGCAGGAGCCATAGATACGGATAGGGCCCATATAGTGAGAGAGGACCCCGAAAAGAGAATCTATCTCGTCACCACATCCGTTCCCGTAGAGAAAAAGTGGAGTGATATGTATGCGAGGAGTGTGGCCCGAGATGTTTACGAAGAGATCGAAAAGAGGATAGCCGAAGGTTACGAAGTGATCGTATTCCCCGAATCCGTCATACCCTTTTTCCTCAACGACTCTCCGGAAACGGTGGAGAGGCTCTCGAAATACTCCCATGAAATAGATATCGTCATCGGCGCTCTGTACGACGATGGAGGAGTCAATAAAAACAGCGCATACCACTTCTACGACGGGAGATACGAAGTGGCGCACAAAGTGGTACTCGTACCTTTCGGAGAGAGCAACCCCCTGCCGGATTGGGCCAGCCGAATCGTGAATCGGATATTTTTCGACGGCGCGCCGGATTATATCCCCGCATCGGAGACGACCGATTTCACCATAGCTTCCCATTCGTACAGATGTGCCATATGTTACGAAGGTACGAGTGACAGACTCTATCGAGACTCCCCGTCACGCATGATATTGATCAGCAACAACGGATGGTTCGTTCCATCCATCGAACCGGTACTGCAGTCTCTGCTTCTGAAATATCGTGCAAGAATCCACGGTACTCGGATATACCATAGTGTCAATATGTCCCCTTCATATATAGTCGTACCGCCGAAAGATGGAAAAAAGGGTCGATAGGCGATATAATTGCATGAAGATGGAGGAGAGAAAACGATGGCGAAAAGAAGTGAAGGGGTGAGAAGATTCTTTACCGCTCCCATAAAGGGATATCAGTATATATCCGCCATGCTTCCCGGAAACTGCCGATACTACCCGACATGCAGTGAGTACGCGAAATGGCAGTTCGAGATGAATCGGAGAGTTGATATCGCTCTCGCCTCCTCCATAGCGAGAATACTCAGATGCAATCAACTCTTCGCCGGCGGGATAGACTATCCCATAATCAGATATACACCACCCTCTCTCGACAGACTCTGCAACGAAGTGAAAAACAGAAGCGGAATCATCCACCCTCTACCCATATCTAAACAGCCTGAGAGTAAAATATCTATAAAATACTGGATAATACCCAAAGATGGTAGAAACTACTACCTCGTAAAGGATTTCGATGAGTGATACTATAGAGTTGAAATCTCCTCTGGATATGCACCTGCATCTCAGAGATGGAGATATGCTGGAGTGTGTGGCCCCGCTTAGCGCCAGGAGTTTCGCAGGCGCCATAATCATGCCCAACCTTCTGCCTCCCGTCACCGACGGCAAAATGTTGGCGGAGTATAGAGAGAGGATATCCCGTGCGGTGGGAGATGAAGAGTTCGACCTATATATGACGCTATTTTTCAAAGAGAGCTACGATTTCGATTTTCTCTCCTCTCTCGGAGATTCTCTGAGCGCTGTCAAACTCTATCCCGCGGGAATCACCACCAACAGCGAAGGCGGTGTTTCGGGTTTCGATATAGATAGACTCTCTCCTGCTCTCGAAGCGATGAGTGAACTGGGAATACCTCTGCTCGTACATGGGGAGAGTGACGGATTCGTGATGGATAGAGAGGCGGAATTCATACCTATCTACGAAAAGCTGGCAGAAGCGTTTCCCAAACTGATGATAGTGATGGAGCATATCACGACCGCCAGGAGTGCCGAAGCCCTCGATAGATATGAAAATCTCTACGCGACAATCACTCTGCACCATCTTCTCATCACTCTCGACGATGTGGCCGGAGGATTGCTCAGACCTCATCTCTTCTGCAAACCGATAGCCAAAAGACCCGAAGATAGAGAGGCACTGCTGAAGCTGGCGCTCGATGCGCATCCGAAAGTCTCTTTCGGGTCCGACTCCGCTCCCCACCCCAGAGACGCCAAAGAGGCTCCAGGGTGCGCCGCCGGAGTGTTTACCGCCCCACTGGCGCTACCCGCCCTGGCAGAGTTGTTCGATAGACACGGAAAACTGGAAAATCTTCAGGCTTTCGTCTCTACAAACGCCATAAGAAACTATGGTGTCAATCCACCGCGAAAGAGTGTCACCCTCGTAAGGGAGAGTTTTCAGGTACCTGAATCCTACGGTAGTGTCGTCCCGATGATGGCTGGTGGAGAGATAGGATGGAAGCTCGCCTGATTCGTAGGCGTATCGTGGATATGTCGCGGGAATCCTCGATGGAGAAGGTTTCCGCATGGAGTGATACGAAATCCCTTCGGGAGATTGGAGAATGGAGATGAAAAGAGGTCGTTTGTGGCTGATATCTATCCTGCTGATGAACTTTTCACTGCTCTGGGCGGAAGTCACGAGTGTTGATATCGATATCGCGGGAGGAGAGAAGAGAATCCACCGATGTGGAAAAAAGATACCCTTTATTCTGGAGATAGAAAGCGACAGAAGTGAAAAGGTCGAATTCAGAATACTTTTCGAAGATGGCAGAAAAGGGCGAAAGAGAGTCGCCACAACCGACGGGAAAGGGGTCACGGAGCTATCGGGCCGTATCAGACTCGACAGCGACTTCGATGGATGGATAGCGGTCGAAGTGCTATATCCAAACCATCTCCTCTCCAGCCGTAAAAGGCTCATAGTCGAGTGTGGAGGCACATCCCGCAAAAGCCCCAGACACAGACTCGTCAGATCTCTCTACCTCAGAAAGATACCATCGGCGAAAGGAGAGTGTCCATACGAGACGGAGGTTCGCGGTGTCATCAGGAGCAGAAGATCCGGTACCGTAAAGTACAGATTCGTCAGGAGTGACGGCTACAAAAGTGACATAGAGAGTATATATCTCCCAAAAAGAGGCAGACATACCGTCACCCATACGATGCCGGTGACAAACGATATATACGGCAGTGTGAGACTCGAACTTCTCTATCCATACAAGATGGTCTCTTCGAAAAAGAGATTTTCCGCCAGATGCAAAAAGGTCGCGAAAGCCGTCGTCAGGCGTATAGAGTCGAACGACAACGCCCGGGCCGGTGAAAATATCGATGTACGGATCAAACTCACGGGTATCTCTCCGAAAAGGCAGGGAGTGGTGAGAATATCCCTGAAAGGGCCCATGGAAAAGGGTGACTCCCCATCCTCTACGGTCGGAGTTTGGAAACTCTCCGAAACCGGTGTCGAGAGATCCGGAATTTCGACGAATGTCACCATACCCGTAGAGTTAAAAGGCGGTATCTACGAGCTGTGCGCGAAAATAGTCGAGGTATCGGGCGGAGAGGGTGAGAGCGGAGTCTGCAAAAGACTCTTCGTCATGCCCTCTCTCGAAACAGCCGATTCCGAGAGTACGAAAAAAGAGGTCTCCGTAAAAAAGGGGGATGATGGAGATCACGAGAGAGAGATTCGCGAGAGTACCGGAGCGATGCTCGATATGCTGTTTGGGGCCATAAAGGATTTCAGATCTCTGAACTCCGTGGATCCGATGGAGGGAGATCTCGGTATGGCTTCGAAACTCATAGACGCACTTCCAATACCGGGAAGCGAGGAAACCAATATATCCTCTTCTCCATTCACAAAGTCGGCGGTAGAGAAAGGGGATGACAAAAGAGAGTCGAACCTGTCGGATGTAAACGGTACGAAAAGCGATGATATGGATGAGGATGGGCTCTCCGATGCACTGGAAAATGGACTATTGAAGAGATTCGCACCATACTATATCTTCGCCAAAGACGAGAGATATGTCCCATCGGACGCTCTATACCAGTATGAAAAAGCGCATATACTCGAAGGTAGCGTAGTGGATGATATACCCACTCTTCTCTATCCGGACGACCACTACGATACCCGTGAGAGACACTCCATATCCGAAAGCGGTCTCCCCGAAGAGATGGATCTTCTCAAAAAAGGCAGATTCTCCTTTTTCGCTCTCGATCTCGACAGAAGCAGACGAAACGATCCCGGAAACGGACGAATGGACGATTTCGAATATGCATCCAACCATGGAGCTGGACTCTATGGCCATGTGGTAAAAGAGGGAAAAAAGATCAGAATCGAGTATTGGCAATATTTCACATACAGTAGCAGAAATATCGACGGCTTCGGTTCCGAAGGAGACTGGGAGACCGTCACTCTCTGGTACGACCCCGCTACCGACTCCCTGTCGAGAAGTTGCCACTGGGTCGCGGGGAGAGGAATATGTTTCGACCTGAGCGGTATAGGGCCCGTCAACGGGGGCAAAGATACGGTAGTGTTTAGAGGAGCCAACTACGATCCGCATCCGCCGGACCTGCCGATGGTGGGTTGCGAAGGGGATATCTATCCCGCTCCCTATCAGAACAACTCCGTCGAATTTTTTATCGGAGATGGAGGATTCCATCCTATCGTCTATATAGAGAAAAACGATCACGCATTCTGGCCATTTACATATGGAGGCTATCCGGGTGTCTGCGAGCACGATGGAGGAGGAATCAGATATCTTCCGTCACCGGAAAACGGGATATTCAATCTCGGCGAAGCCAGACAGCCCACCGGCGGTATGAACGGACCTGCCGCGGTGGTGATGAGATACAGTGGAAGATGGGGAGCCAGATACGACCGCTACGGAGAGGTGGTACACGGGCCTCTATCGAGATGCCAGTGGAGATTCCCTATCTCCGAAAAGGATCTCGCCTCCAGATTCGCCCCATCCTGTAGATATTAGGTGGGAGGGGGTGATTACCCCTCGTGCCGCCTCTCTATGGCTCTCTTCATCACCATATATCCAACTACACCAGAAAGTATGGAGCCTATCAATATCCCCATTCTCTCATCCGCTATATTCAGACACACATCCCCGCTGCACTCGAACGCCAGAGAGCCTATGAAGAGACTCATCGTAAACCCGATTCCGCCCAGTATGGAGAGTGCGTACAGCTCTCTCCACCCTACATTTTCGGGCAGGACACCCATTTTCAGTTTGACGGCCAGCCAGCTGAAGAGGAAGATACCCGCCTGTTTACCCGCGAAGAGCCCCAGAGCGATACCGACAGTCACCGAATCGTAGAGATCTTTCAGGGATACGCTGGAGAAGTTTATACCTGTATTGACGAATGCGAATAGCGGGAGTATCACATGGTTGACGGGAACATGTAGAGAGTGCTCCAGATCTATGAAACTTTTGCGATTGTTTTCAAACGGTATGAAAAGCCCCAGAATCACCCCCGCGAGTGTGGCATGGACTCCGGATTTCAGAGTAGCCGTCCACATCACTATCCCGATGAGAATATAGGCGGTATTGTTGACGACACCTTTCCTGTTCATGATAAAAAGTATCACGATCATCGCTCCGGAGACCGATAGAGCCAGAAGCGACAGTCCGGAGGTGTAGAAGAGAGCTATGATCACGATAGCCCCGAGATCGTCTATGATGGCGAGAGTCAGCAGAAACAGCTTCAGTACGGCAGGTACTCTCTTTCCCAGAAGAGAGAGGATACCGAGAGCGAAAGCTATATCGGTGGCTGATGGGATGGCCCACCCCTTCATCGCCATGGGATTGTCGTAGTTGAATAGAGTGTATATCAGTGCCGGTACCGCCATACCTCCGAACGCGGCCATCGCCGGTACCGTGATTTTGCGTGGATCTCTCAGCTCACCATCGACTATCTCCCTCTTGATCTCCATACCGACCATGAAAAAGAATATAGCCATCAAACCGTCGTTCACCCACAGCAGCAGAGGTTTGGCTATCGTCAGTGTACCTATGCTCACCACTACCGGCAGATCGAGAAAGGCATCGTAATACTCTTTTGTACCGATATTGGCGAACAGCATCGCCACCAGAGTCATCGTAATCAACAGTATCCCCGTGGACGATTCGTGTTTGAAAAAACTCAGCAGATTGTCTTTTAGCATCTTCTCTCCACCTCGAGATTTCGAAAATCCGCTTCACAAAATGGAATGGATATCGTGATACGATTATACTCAAATGGTATTTAACCTCATATTCATATCGTGGCGTTTCACCATCGTATCCAAGACGAAGGATACGGTGATTCCTGTACCACCGTACGCCGGAAGCACCTTCGCCACCCTTTTGTCGGGACAGGTGAATGTATCGTACCGCTCTTTTCACCATGGCTCCACGAACGGGATCAAACTCTTTTGGATATAATACGCTTCTACAAAAGTGACTGGAGGGGTGTGGATGAAGTGGATCTCGGATCATAGCGAGAGGTGGAAAACGGCTCTCCTGATGGCGATAGCCGTGATGGCGGTGTGGTTTCTCGATAACGCTACGGTCACCTGGATTTTTCTGGGAATCGTCTATATGACCGCTTTTTCGGAAGCTCTGAAACTATTCGATATCGAAGATGCCAGACTCTACCTCTTGGCCGGAGCGGTATGGATAGCGACTCCATTCTATCCGCATCCCACTGATCTCCTATTCGCCTCTTCCGCGCTGATAGGCGCCATGACGGCATATGACAGGAGGATATCTCCAAAGGCGATCTTCCCCATCCTCTACCCCGGAGCGGGTGTACTGTTTCTCTGGCTTCTCTATCGCGAATACGGGATGGACTCTCTCCTCTGGATAGTGGTCATCGTAGCCGCCACCGATGTGGGGGCCTTCTATAGCGGTAAGAGATTCGGAAAGAGGCCGTTTTCTCCCACATCTCCCAAAAAGACACTCGAAGGTGTAGCCGGTGGCGTAGCGGCGGGGACCATACTGGGCGCATGGCTGATGGTGGGACACTACAATATATTCATCAACTCCATTTTCGTGGCTTTCGTAGTCTCCATCTCATCCGTTTTCGGGGACCTTTTCGAAAGCTATCTCAAGAGAGAGGCCGGCGTCAAGGATAGCGGAACTCTGCTCCCAGGACACGGGGGAGTACTCGATAGGGTCGATGGTTATCTCTTCGCTTCGGTAGCCCTCTATATCCTGCTCAAAATCACCGGCTCATGAGAGATATAGCTCTACTCGGTTCGACAGGCTCCATAGGTACCAATACGCTGGAGGTCTGCCGTCGTTTCGGGATAGGGGTCGATCTCCTCGTGGCGGGGAGAAACGCTTCGCTTCTAAACAGACAGATAGAGGAGTTCTCTCCATCGGTCGTGGTAGTGGCGGACGAAGAGACCGCATCTCGTATAGAGCATCCGAAAATTCTCGTCGGTGAAAAGGCTATCCTCGACGCGATAGAGTCCAGCGATGCCGAAACGGTCGTCAACAGTCTGGTCGGATATACCGGTCTCGCCCCCACCCTAAAGAGTCTCGAATGCGGAAAGAGACTCGCCCTCGCCAACAAAGAGTCGCTCGTGAGTGCCGGATATTTCATCGATACATCCTCCATCACTCCGATAGATTCCGAACATTTCGGACTCTGGTATCTCCTGAACGGTCGGGAGATTTCGAGACTCGTCATCACTGCTAGCGGAGGGGCCTTCAGGGATTGGGATATACGAAAGATGAGAGAAGCCGGTTACGGAGACGCTCTGAACCATCCGAACTGGTCTATGGGAAACAAGATCACTATAGACAGTGCCACGATGATGAACAAACTCTTCGAACTTCTCGAAGCGAGATGGCTCTTCGATACCGAGAGGGTGGATGCCTATATCGAGAGGAGGTCGATAGTGCACGCTCTCGTCGAATTTACCGATGGCTCCACCACCGCCCATATGGCCGGTGTGGATATGAAGCTTCCCATCGCCCACGCTCTCGAGTGTCCGATATCCTCTCCCATACTGCCCCCCGTAAATCTCGTCGAGAGCGGTGATATCCGTTTCGAAGAGATAGATGAAAAGAGATACCCCGTATGGGAGTTGAAAGAGCATCTTCTCTCCAATCCCAGACTCGGTACGGTACTCAATGCCGCGAACGAAGCGGCTATGGGGATATTCGAGAGGGGGGAGTGCGATTTCGGAGGAATGAACGATATCGTTATCCGGACATACGATAGATTCTCCGATACCGTCCCTGAAACGATAACGGATGTTTTCGAGATAGACAAAACCGTAAGGGAGTATGTCTCCACGGAGTATGGCAGGTCATGAAAGTAATGCTGTTACACGGATGGGGAGGTTCGGACTATCCCCACTGGCAGGCGATAACCGCATCCAAAATCGCCGCCGATTATGGAACCGTATCGTTTCCACTCATTCAGCATCCGCACTTTCCCCACCTCAACAGATGGCGTCGTGAGGTGAAGGGGTATATCGAAGATTTCAGACCGGAAATTCTGATATGCCACTCTCTCGCCAATACCCTCTGGATGCATATGTGTCACGACGGAGAGATAGATTTCGGACTCGATAGGCTATATATGGTATCTCCTCCGTCGAGATATACGGAACACGATATGCTGAAGAGCTTTTTCCCCTCTCCGATACCGGACTCTCTTCATGCGACGGAAATCCATATCGTCGTATCCGACGACGACCCATGGATAGAGGTGCAGGAGGCCGAAGAGATGGCACGAAAATACGATGCCCGGCTCGAGATACTCGAAAATGCGGGCCATATAAACGAAGAGAGCGGTTATGGAGAGTGGCGATGGCTCGAAGAGTCTCTCGGATTGAAAAACTCCATATCGACCAAAGGTGTGAAATGTCCCTGATTTTGAGTATAGAGAGTAGTTGCGACGACAGCTCACTGGCGCTGACCGATATAGATAGCGCGAAAGTCATCCATCACAAAAAGATATCGCAGGAGAGAGAACACTCCAGATACGGCGGAGTGGTTCCCGAGTTGGCGAGTAGACTCCACGCCGTCGCTCTGCCGAGATTGCTTCGTGAGATATCGGATCGTTACGACGATATCTCTCTCGTAGCCGTCACCAGCGAACCCGGTCTATCCGTCACTCTGAACGAAGGGCTGATGATGGCCAGAACCTTCGCTCTCTTCAAAGGCGTACCTCTGATATCCGTACACCATCTGAAAGGGCATGTCTATTCACTCTTTATCGAAAAGGAGAGTTTTTTCCCTCTGCTTGTACTCCTCGTCTCCGGAGGACATACGATGATCCTGAAAGTCACGGGAGCCGACGATATGGAGATTCTCGCCAGCAGTATGGACGATAGTGTCGGTGAGAGTTACGACAAGGTAGCCAAAATGATGGGGTTGGGATACCCCGGAGGCCCCATCGTGGAGAGACTGGCCAGGGAGGGAGACCCCGACAGATTCGATCTTCCCGTACCGCTGAGAAACTCTCCTCTGGTATCGTTCTCCTTTTCGGGTCTCAAAAACGCTGTGAGGTTGACGGTGGAGAGCCTCGGAGGGGCGGAGAATATGAGTGAGAAGGATATGATGGATTTGAGTGCATCCTTCCAGAAAAGCGTCATAGCCCATCTGATACAAAAGAGCAAAAAGATACTCTCCCGTACGGATATCGGAGATTTCGCGATAGTGGGCGGAGCCAGTGCGAATATGGCAATCAGAGGAGCTTTTTCCGATCTATGCTCCCGATATGGTATCAGGATGCACGATGTACCACTGCAATACTGCTCCGACAATGCCGCGATGATAGGCAGATACGCTCTCGATATCGTCCGTGAAAAGCGTCTGCCGGAAGTCGGAGATATCGATATCACAGTCTCCGGCAACAAAAAAGTCAAGAGTGGTGAAAAGCTTTGATCGATGGAGCCTCGTTCGCGCAGGGGTTCGCACTCGGTATAGGGGCCGCCGTTCCTCTGGGTCCTATAAACATACTCATAATGAATAGAGCTTTAGAGAGATATCACCATGCCGTGCTCATCGGTCTGGGTGCCATGAGTGCCGATATGATATACCTCTCCCTCTCCATTCTCGGCATAATCGAATTCGCCAGAGACGGGAGTGCAGTGAGGATATTTTCGATAGTGGGTTCGGCTTTTCTGCTCTATCTGGCCTTTTCGATATACAGAGGTGCCGGAGATGTCGGGAAAGAGGAGTCTCCCCCGAAAGTGAAGAGACTCTATCCCACCGGTCTCGTACTCACTCTTTTCAATCCATATACGGTAATGTTCTGGCTGAGCGTATCGGCATATATGCACTCTGCCGGACTCGATTACATATCGACTCTGGTGGGACTCTTCACGGCTATAACGGGATGGATACTCCTGATGCCTCTGGCTATCTACAGAAGCAGACATCTGCTATCCGGAAGAATCACGAAAATCTTTTCTATCATATCGTCTATGCTGCTGCTATTTTTCGCCATATCGATGATGATAGAGGGATTTACCGGATAGATTCACCCATCAATACCCATAATCGACGATTTTACCGCTCAGGCTCTTCAAGAAGGCTTCGACCGCGGCTATCTCTTCGTCGTCGAATTCGTCTCCGAGCTGATATTTGCTCATTATCCTGATAGCCTCTTTGAGCTCCTTTATCGCCCCATTGTGAAAATATGGAGAGGTCAGGGCTACATTTCTCAGGATGGGGACACGGAAAAAGTAGCTTCCGTTTCTTCCTTTGAAGCCACCGACATTATCGAAGGGTATCTCATCCTTTTTCAGGGATATGCCGTCGTTCCAATCCAACCCCATATAGTCCGGGAGGTATCTTCTGAGGGGGAAACGCTTGACGAGCAGACCGCCGACACCCATACCGGTATGGCACCCTTTGCACCCTCTGTCGATAAAGAGATGCAGTCCCTTCTTGGCTTCGGGGCTCAGTGCGCTGTCGTTGCCGTCGAGAAAGTCGTCGAAGCTGCTGCGTGTGAGCAGAGTCCTCTCGTATGCTCCAATCGCGGTACAGAGATTGTCGAAACCGAGACTATCTTTTCCGAAAACCTCTTCGAACTCTTTGGGATATTCCGTCTTTTTCAGTTTGGTTATCAACTCGTCGGGGCTCATATTCATCTCGAAAGGTGCCGTTATGGGGCCGCGCGCCTGCTCCTCCACATCTTTGGCCCGTGCATCCCAAAACTCCCTCTTCGCCAGAGAGGCGTTCAAAACGGTGGGAGAGTTGAGATGAAAGGGGTTGACCCTGCCGTGATATCCGATAGCCGTGGGGCGGTTGTCGTCTCCGCCCTCGTCGAGCAGATGACACGAAGCGCAACTTACGCTATCCTCTTTCGAGAGTCTCGTATCGAAAAAGAGTTTTCTACCGAGTGCGACTCTCTTCTCATCGATTACATTCCAGTGCTTCTCGTAGAGCCTCTTCATCTCCTCCCTCTCTTTGGGTACGGGCAGAAGATTGTGCTCCAGCGCCGCTCTTCTCAACTCACTGTCGGAAGGCTGAGGTCTCCTTTCTCTATCGAAGAGGAGAGGAAGCGCAAGTATGGATAGAAAAACCAGAATGGTTATAGCCACTGCTCTCATATCTAATACCTTTATCTTTTATTTTTTTTCCGCTCGGGCAGAGGGGGCAGTGCGAGACACTCCTCACCCCTGCATGGAGGGGTCAGGAATATCTCTGTCGTACTCTCCACTATGAAGAGTGCCGGATATACGGTGGTGTAGTATAGCTCGACGGGATAGGAGACGGCGTCGCTATCGACTATCACCGCCACCATGGAGTTTTGGAGGGCTTCCCTGTATTCGGGGGAGGAGGCTATCCTCCTTACGAGACTCACGCACTCGGGACAACCCTGCTTCGTCAGCACCACCATCAGCGCCCTGGATGTCGAGACCGCATACTCTCTCGCCTTTTCATAGTCTCCCCTCCAGACTATATGCCCGCAGGTATCTGCGCTACATACGGATATCCCGGAGGCAAGAGAAAAGAGTGTCGTGACGATGCACCAGCCAAACCTATTCACACTCTTCTCTCCTTCCAAGACCCCATGAGCGGTGAACCGTACCTCTATTTACCCTTTCGACCGCGCTCGACAACTCCATCGTGCCTGACGAATCTTTTCGTCCTCTCTCTCGTGGCCCAGACGAATGCCAGCAGAAACAGAGCTTCCAAAACGATGGATATTCCGACTACCTTGAGTGTACCGGCGCTATCGGAGGTATAGGGCAGACCTCCGGTATTCATCCCGAAAAATCCCGTGACGAGAGTCAGAGGCAGGAATATCGCGGAAATCACTGTAAGCCAATATACGGTACGGTTCATTCTCTCGTCCACCTTGGCACGATAGAAGCTGTGCAGATTGTCCAGTTTTTCCATGGCCGACCTCGCCAAATCCGCCACTCTTCCGATATGCTCTATCAAATCGGCATAATCCATATTGTCGATATCCTGCCTGTCACGGTAGTGATAGATGAATCTCTCGAAAGCGATATCGGCATGCATCATCAATCTGTTTATGAGTGAGACATCCTTTTTGTATGTCAGCCACATCGCCATAAATTCACTCGGCATGGAGTCTTCGTAGAGGGTATCTTCGAGACTCTCTATATCGTAATGGTACATCTGAATCTCCGAGAGCAGTCTATCTACTTTGCTATCGAGAAATCGGTGCAATGCCCCGAAATCTCCCATCTCGCCAAGACGCTTTTCGTCTCTTATGTATCTATATACCTTTCCATCTTCTACGAGAAATGCGTACGAATGGATATCCACCGCTCCCCGTACCATCTCCGGAAGCCTCATGATGAGTACACCATACCCCTCACCCGTCTCGAAAATCGAAGGGTGATCCGAACTCTCCATATCTTCTACTATATTGGCATCTATATTCGCAATCTTCATATATCTCTTTCACGATAGTATATTACAGTTTCACTCCGTCGATTGTACTGTAGTTTTAATTAGCCGATGGCAAATCCGTCCGAATCGACTATCTCGACCAGCATCTGTTTCACGGTATCGATGAGGTCAGAAACGAATATCCTCATATGGCAGACGAAGGAATTCTCTCCTGGCAAAAGGTGGGCTATATGGCCTGACTCCACTCTTGGCAGAGGTTGAAAATGTGGGGATTACCATAACTTCTCGAATACCCCAATCCTCTTCTCCCTTTCCCGATAGTCGGGCATAAAGCTCCCGACCAGCGACCAGAACTCGGGCGAATGGTTCTTGTGCCGGATATGTGCCAGTTCATGTACGACGACATATTCGATGAGTGAAGTGGGCAGTTTCATCAAGCGGTAGTTGAATGAGAGGCGGTTTGTCGCAGAGCAGGAGCCCCAGCGTCTATTGGCTTTGCGAAACGATATATGAGCGGGAGTGAGTTCCATCCTCTTCGACCACTTTTCGACCAGAGCCACTATCTTCACAGCCGCCTTCTCTTTGTAGAACCTGTCTATCGCCCGATGAAGTGCCTCCTGCGATACCTCCTTTTCTGCGCTGATGACAAAGCGTGAATGGGTAAATCTGACTTCTATGCTCCGCTCCTGCGTGCCGAT
>Ga0256913_10000513_pt1 | contig 20028 bp, 18 predicted proteins | sample Axial_MatmetaG_FD_185970 | JGI IMG/M metagenome (GOLD analysis project Ga0256913, IMG submission 185970) | Deep-sea worm associated microbial mat communities from Axial Seamount, Juan de Fuca Ridge, Pacific Ocean - Axial_Mat | ecosystem: Environmental > Aquatic > Marine > Oceanic > Microbial... | reverse complement strand
TGTGAATTTCATTATTTTTCTCACTATATCAATTATTATACGAATATTCGTAATATATCGGTGGTTAAATATTCCGATTTTTGATACGGACATTCTTTTGTTTAAAAATTTTGAATTACGCAGGAAGTTTTTACTGGTTTGAATTGGTGGACTTCCTGCCCACTTCTATACTATACTTCTATTTTTTGAAAAGTCAATTGTGGGAGGGATTAAATGTGGTATTTTATCTTAAAGTTCGCTTTTAGTATATAATATAACATATTACGAATATTCGTAATATATAGGTTGTATATTTAAGATTTTTAAAAAAATAGGGTATTGTAATTCGTAAAAGATATATAATATGATAAATTAAGAATGTTCGTATATTATAGTATTAAAAAAATGATAAATTACGAATATTCGCATATTATTTATATATAGATAAAAAGCGAATAAAATTCAATCTTAATCTGATAGAGAAATATTATGTAACTTAATTATTATTAAGTTATTGTAATGAAAAGATATAGTTAATCTCAATTATACTTAAAGTAAGATTTTAATTGAGGAAGAGTATCTTCAATTTTACAGTTTTAATTTTTACTAATAAACAACAAAAAGAAGTGTCGTAATGTAAATATGAGCGGATTATCAGTGATTAAATCATTAAGTTTTAATGGTATGGTTTGAAATTTGGGAAATAGTATTTTACGATCAGGGGAAAAGGATATATACGCATTGTAGGCAATAAAGTCAAATCAGCAGTTAATACAATTGGATGGCTTTATCGTCAGGGTTGGCAGATAGAGATATATTTTTGACCATAAATAGAACTTTCATATTAAATTCTTTGTTGGAACAAGTCTGAATGCAGTGCTTAGGCAGATTTGAAGAGCATAAAAGATTTACAAAAATGAAAACGGCAATAAACTTAAATAGGTCTTCAATTTTAAGAGTTCAATTTGGCAGTCACAAAAAAGTTGATTCGGAGATATTTTTAAAAATTTTGGATATTATTGAAGTTAAATAATTTTTGAATGATCCGGAAAGAGGGGGGGAGCATAAGCAATTTCTAAATGTGTAAAAGGACATTGAATCATTTTATTCTCTGTATATTTCTGAAAGGGAAAAACAGAATGATGGAAAATGGAGTTGAGCTTTTAATGTTCATTTAATGTACTTGTATATACATGGAATATCCTTTTTGCTTAATTTTTCTTATATATATATAAATTTTTATCTTTGTAATGGTTTTGTAGTTAATGAGTTATGATTTTATATATTTTTTTGGCATATCATTTGCTGTTTAAAATGTGTTATAAAAAAATTGAGTTTAAAAATTTTAAATTGAAAAGCTAAAAAAAGGAGAGTATGATGAAAAAAGAAATTAGGTTGATAATATTTGTATCAGTAATGATAATAGTATTTTTAACAAGTATAAGAATGATGGCGGATGTAGATATGTGGCCCTTGTATGAAAAAACGAAAGATAGTCAGACAGTATGTTACCCGTTATACTGTCAGGATAAGGATTTTAAAATGATTTTAAATTTTTATGTTAAGTCCAATAATGGAAAGGATACCCATATTTTTTGGCCGTTCATAAAATTTTCGGAAGGACGCTTGAGTAGGGTGGCGCCTTTCTGGTTTAGTGATAATAGCAGTGAATATGTATTATTACCTTTTCTAATACACAATTCTCACGGAACTTTATGGACAATTCCTCCTGTATATGTTGATCAGAGTAAAGAAGTCAAAGCAGTAATTCCGTTTTATATAAAGGGAGAAGATGAAAAATATATTTTTCCTAATATTGTTATTGGAGAAGACGATGAATCAAAAAGTTTAAATGTATTTCCTATTTTTAAAAATTATGCATCAAAATTGGAGAAAGGGAAAAAAACATTGTGGTTTCTTTTGTATGAATACCTTTCCGAGCCATCAAAAGAACTTCAGAGGTATTCGGTTTATCCGTTTGGTTCTGTTCAGAACAGTCCGGAAAAAAGTTTTGTTTGGCTGCTGAACTATTATTCAAGTTTGAGCCCGACAGGTCGATCGCTAAAAGTTTATCCGTTTTTCGGTGTTGAAAATAAAAAACTGCAGGAAAAAAGGACTTATAATAAATTCTGGTTAATGTGGCCTTTTTATTCCAGGGAAGAAGTTATTAATGCAGAAGGTGAAGTTTTAAGTTCAAAAAAAGAGTTTTTAATCTTCAGTAATGAAAAGAGAATGTCAGGAAAAAGGACTTTCAGTATTTTGGGATTTGTTGTAAGAGAGCGGTTGGATTGATTGATTTTTTTGAATATATATATAGATGAAAGTTGAATTTTTTAGTTATCTTATAAAAATATGAGACATATTAATAAATACTAATGCAGTTTTATTTATGATTGCAGGAAAGCAGGAAATGCAAAATGAATAAGAGCAGCATAAATTAAAATAAGCAGAGCCATAAGAGAAGCTGGAAGAAGTAGGAGTTTAATACTATGGAATAAATTTGTCTGAAAATGTTTATTTGAAACAATAAGGCAGACATGCACTGGAGAGAGCAGCATACCGAGGTATCCGAATCCGTATGCGAGGACTGATGCAGTCATAAGAGATTGAATAGATGGTGAATTTCCGAGCATCAAAAAAACTATGGGAAAAGAAGCACCGACGAAACCGACTGCGAGTCCAGTGGTAATTCCGCATATGAAAGGAAGAATTATAATAACAGCATAGACAGGAATTGCCAATTGAAGAAATTCATTACGCATTATTTCGACAGGAGATAGGCCAGAAGGGAGTTTAATTTCGAGGAATGCGCCGTACATTCTGATAAGGAGAATAAGAGTAGCAAGGTTAAGGAGTCTTGGAGAGAAAATTATTATTTTCCATTGTTTTGGAGATAAAGGCTGAAGAAATTGCAGATAAATGATTGCTAAAATAATACCTGTTATCATAGGCAGGTATTTATTGATATGAGGTATAGAAGGGAAAAGGATGCGAATAAATGCGTATACAGCAATAATAATCATAAGAGGAGAGAGCAGGTATGCAATTTTATCGGTTTTATTTTTCAATCGTTGGGAATTGGTATTTAACTCTTTTTTGGGAGGGGTAATTTTTTTCAGCAGGAAAAAATACCCAGAGATGACTGAAAATAGAGAGAGGGGCAGTAGTGTAAGTATAAAAATACCGGCATTTAAACCAGTAATATCAATTGCCAGTAAAACCCCCGGGTATAAAGGCCACCAGTATTCCCATATATGTCTGAACCAGAAATTAATGTTAGTTTTTTTTAGAGACGGTATATTATTTCTATCACAATCCTGAACAAGAGGAGCTGAAAATAGAGCACCGCCCGGCATTGGTAGGAGGCCTATAAGTGCTGGGAGGAGAGCGACAGCTATTTTCTGATTTACCTTAACTCTGACAGACTCAACAAGTTTTTTCATAAATCCGCTTTCCGACATTTGTGAGCTTAGGATGATAATCAATACCATAACTGAAATAAGCATGATATTATTGAGAGAAGTGAATGATGATTGTATTGCCTGTGCAATTTCATGTAAAGAGACTCCGCACAATAGAGGAATAAAGCATGCACCTATAGCTACAGGGAGATGTAGGTTTTTAAAAAAACGGCTCAGGATAATAATGATAGCTAAAGAAATGGCAACAATCGTGGAAACCGGTATATTTATTAACATATATTAGTACCTCAGACGCATTTTTCTATGATATTCGGACAGTGAAGTTTTATATCAGCAGGTATGAACAAGTCAAATTAGAGAGTTAGAGCACATTTTATTAATATATGCAGTAATTTCTAAAAAAAGTGGTATTTAGTCAATGGAAAACTATAATTTCAAACCTGAAAAAACATTTTCCATACTTCCGAAGGATCCACCTGATTTATCCGTAAATTCTGTTGGAGCTGATTTTCTATCCTGTTCTTCTTTTTGGCGTTCAGGAGTTGTCAGAGAAATTTTTCCATTGTCCGCAATTGAATCAATAATTACATTAATAGAATCACCTGAATTGAAATGTTTTGAAACATCGTAATTTGAATATTTTCCCGATTTATCTGCCGGTTTTAGTTGACTGATATGGAGCAGACCTGTTTCTTTGGTGTTTAATTTGACAAATAGGCCGTAGGGTTTTATTCCATCGATAATACCTTTTATAGTCATTCCCTGTTCCAGAGTTTTACTATTATCAGCGGAAGCATCAATAATTTCTGTTGGCTTTGTATTAGAGTTTTCATAAGTTTCAGCAGAGTCGGCAGAGTCGGCAGGAGTTAAAGAAATGCGGAATTTTTCAGAGTCAATTGCTTCAATTTTTACAGTTATCATTTCTCCTTCAGAGATGACTTCGCGAGGGTGTTTGATTCTTTTTCCGCGACCGACTTTAGAGATATGAATAAGGCCTTCTATTCCTGGTTCAAGTTCAACGAATGCTCCGAAATTTTCGAGTCTAGATACTTTTGCTTCACAAAATTTACCCTGGGTATACTTTTGTTCAATTTCATGCCATGGAATTGTTGCGGAACGGTAACTGAGAGTCATTTTTCTATCGGTTTTATTGACCTCTTTAATCATTACTTTAACGGAATCATTTTCTTTAAATATTTCTTCAATATTACTGGTTCTGCTCCAAGTCAGTTCGGAGATAGGGATAAAGCCTTCAATTCCACCAAGATCAACGAAGACACCGAATTTCATAATTTTCAGAACCCGTCCGTCACAAATATCCCCACATTTGAATTCCTGATCAATATTTTCCCATCTTCTATCGAGTTCTTCCTGCATTGCCAGTCTGCGGGAAACAACAATATTCCGGCTGTTCAGTTCTGTGATAATAAAAGGATATGAATTTCCTGTATATTTTGCATTATCATTTCTAAAAAGATCGATTTGAGAGTATGGGCAGAATGCTTCAAGTCCGGCTAGTTTGACGGAATATCCGCCTTTTCTTTCAGCAATGACTTTTCCGACAACGGGAATTTTATTAGAATAGGCTTCATCAAGATGTTCTCTGCTCATATCCCCGGACATTTTTACAGTGAGCATAATCCCTTCATCCCCCGAGTCAACAAAATAAGCCTCAACAGAGTCGCCTATTTTTACTTTCAGTTTTCCATTTTTGTCAAGGAGTTCTTCTTTATTAATTACACCTTCAGAAGTTGAGTTCACATCTATAAATACGGTTCTTTTGTCAATGGCTACGACAGTTCCATTAATTTTCTGACCTGGAGTAAAAGTTAAGTTCAAATTATCCATACTTGCCTGAAGGTATTGTTCAAAATCTTTCATAAATACATATTTCCCATTTTCAAATAGTAATAATAAACCATAAATTATGAGTAAGAATATAGCAGAATGGTATCTATCTGCAATACAAAAGTAAAATAAAAAAGGGAAAAAAGTGAAAAAATAAAAATTTCAAGGAACTTTTAAGAAGGAGTTATGTCTGATATAACAGAGAACTGAGATAAAAAGATAATTCAGGAGGTGATTAGAGATGGATAAAAAAAGGAAAGATCATTTCTGGCAAGCGGCAGTAGTTGTGCTGATTGTTTTTTTATTTATTCAGTCTGGAGTGCTGATTTACATGTTAAATGGCAAAAAATATATTAGAGAAGATGTGAAAGTTAGGGATGATGCGGTACTTGTTCCAAGATGCATTCAGAGTCCGGGTCAGAATAGGGTGAGTCAGTCATCTTTACCTATCCGGTCAATAACAAGTACGAATTCATCTGTACAAAACAAGCGTTGTACGGGTTGTTCTTCAGGGTGTGTAGGAGCATCATCTGGAAGTTCTATAAAAAATATTTTAGCACCGTTACCGAATATTGGCAGCAGTACAGGTAGTTCTCATGTTAATCAGGTGTCTCCGGCATTGCAACCTCAATGTTCAAATGGAGGGATTAGTGGTTTTTCAACTACATCAATTCCGTCTGGGGTCAGTGGTAGTATGATGCAGGCGATGATGAATGATCCGTTTTTTGATGATGATTCTTTTTTTGGAGATATTCATGAAGAGTTTGCGAGGATGCAGAAATTGATGGATTCAATGTTTCCAAATTCCGGAAAGAGTTCAGTGTCAATGAGTATACCAGGAGCAGGTTTTCGTTCGATGAGTGCAGGATCATCAGGAATAAAAGATGACGGGAAAAATTATATAGTTGAGTTAAAAGTACCAGGACTGGACAAATCAGCCCTTAAAGCGAAAATCGAAGGTAATATTTTGACAGTTTCCGGAGTTAAGAAAGAAGAGGTTCGTAATGCTGGTCAATACGGCAGCAGTTACAGTTCATCATATTCGAGTTTTCAGAATTCTTTTTCTCTGCCTGGTCAGGTAGATTCAAAAAATGTTACAATAGATTACAAAAATGGAATATTAAAAGTTATTCTTCCTAAAGTATGATAATATAGCAATCCCCCCTCCCTCCTTAGGTTAGGGCGGTGCTTAGAGCACCGCCCGTTTTTTTTTGAAAAAAATAGTAAAATTAATAGATATAGATTGATTAGAAAGTTGATTTTCCATGAATGGGGGGTATTTTTAATTTCATCAAAGTTATTTTAATATCAAATCCTGAAAAATAGGAGTTCGGTGATGGCAGAAGAACTACAAAGTTTACTTGAACGAATAAATGAAGATGGTGTAAAAAAAGCTGAAGAAGAGAAATCTAAGATAATATCAGAAGCGGAGAAAGAAGCTAAGCGAATTATAAAAGAAGCCGAGGATAGAGCTGAAGATTTGAAGAGAAAAGCATTGGAAGATGCAGAACAGAATGAGAAGCGGGCCGCCTCAGCGATAAAGCAGGCAGCTCGGGATATTTCTCTTGCTTTAAAAGAAGAATTGCAGAATAGGCTTCGTGCTGTTGTCAAAGAATCAGTTGGAAAGGCAATGACACCGGAACTTATGGGGAAGATTATTCTTGAGATGGAAAAAGCCTTTATAGAAAAGAGTGGAGAAGAGTCATTGGGGCTTGATATTCTTATAAACAAGAACGACATGAAAGCAATGGAAGACCATATAAAAGCGGAATTACTGCAGAATTTGAAAGAGAAGCCTGAGTTTTCGATTGGTCATGATTTTTCAGCAGGTTTGAAGATTGCGGTTAAGGGAGATGATTTATTCTTTGATTTTTCAGATGAGACGCTGACCGAGATATTGTGTGAATATGTGGGTCCAAGATTAGCAAGTATCATAAACGGGGCATAGTGTCGGTTTTATTTTCATTTAAAATAATTATGGAGTTATAATTCATGGCTGTTTTTTACTATCTTATAAGTTCTCTGCCGATGCTTTCCTACGATGAAACTCCCAAGATAACATCTGAAAAGTTTATTGAATCCTGTGAAGATTCTCTTAGTTCGAATGATTTTTCAGAATTGAGGAATATTCAATTAGTTCCCCCTGCTGATTATTCTTTTTTTTCAAATAAGGAAGTACGGAAATGGTATGACTGGGATACTTCTTTAAGAAATGCGCTTGTTCGTTTAAGGGCTGGGAAAGTGGCTTTTGAATCTGAAGGAGATTTGCGTACAGAAGGAGATTTTTTTTCGGAAATAAACAAAGGAGTTCAGGAAGCGATGAGTCGGACTTCTCCATTGGAAAAGGAGGAGTATCTTGATCAGATGCGCTGGGCGAGGCTGACGGATCTTGAATCAGGGCATAATTATGATTTTTCAGTTCTTTGTCTTTATCGTTTAAAATTGATGCTTTGTGAAAAAAGAGAGCATTGGGATCGAGTACATGGGAATGAAAATTTTGATAAAATAATTGATAACATTTACGGGAGCTGGTCTCCTGGAAGTGCGAAGTAGATAGTTAATCGTTAATGGAATAAACAAATTGATATATTCAGGGAGATAGTAAATGCTGGATACAAACAGTGGAACAATTGTCGGCATAAATGCGAATATGATAACAGTTGAGTTTGATACTTATGTAACTCAGAATGAAGTTGCTTATGCAATCAGCGGGGAAGATAGATTAAAATGTGAGGTTATTCGTGTTCGTGGCAAGGTTGCTGACTTGCAGTGTTTTGAAGATACTGTAGGATTACGGGTTGGAGATAAAGTTGAATTTACGGATGAGCTTTTAAGTGTAGAACTCGGGCCTGGTTTGTTAACACAGGTTTATGATGGTTTGCAGAATCCTTTAAATGCATTGGCAGAACACTCCGGATTTTTTCTTAAACGAGGATTTTATCTTCCTGCTCTTGACTATGAAGTTGAGTGGGAGTTTACTCCGACGGCTAAAGTTGGCGACACTCTTTCTGCCGGGGATAAATTAGGTTTTGTCAAGGAAGGTATTTTTGAACATTACATAATGGTTCCTTTCAAGCTTAGAGAAGTTTGGAGTATTGAAGAGTTAGTTAGTACTGGAAAGTATAAAATTGCTGATAAAGTTGCAGTTCTGAAAAATGAGTCAGGAGAGAGAGTTGAAGTGACAATGGTTCAGGAATGGCCTGTAAAAATTCCTATAACAGCATATAAAGAAAAGCTTCTGCCTGAAAAGCCGTTGATAACCCAGCAGAGAATTATTGATACATTTTTCCCTGTTGCAACAGGTGGGACCTTTTGTACACCTGGTCCGTTTGGTGCGGGAAAAACAGTTCTTCAGCATGCGATAAGCCGTTATGCAGAGGTTGATATTGTGATAATAGCTGCTTGTGGAGAGCGTGCTGGGGAAGTTGTTGAAATACTTAAAGAGTTTCCGCATCTTGAGGATCCGCGTACCGGAAAGACTCTGATGGAGCGATCTATCATTATTTGTAACACAAGTTCAATGCCTGTTGCTGCCCGTGAAGCTTCTGTTTATACAGCGGTTACTTTGGCTGAATATTATCGGCAGATGGGTTTAAATACGCTGTTGCTAGCGGATTCAACTTCTCGTTGGGCTCAGGCGTTAAGAGAGATGTCAGGGCGTTTGGAAGAGATTCCCGGAGAGGAGGCGTTTCCTGCATATCTTGAGTCGTTGATTGCAGGTTTTTATGAAAGAGCAGGGCTTGTTCGTCTGAATGACGGCAAACTAGGTTCAGTTACGATTGGCGGATCAGTAAGTCCTGCGGGAGGAAACTTTGAGGAACCTGTAACGCAAGGTACATTGAAAGTTGTTGGATCCTTTTTAGGTTTATCGAGAGAACGCTCTAATGCACGCCGTTTTCCGTCAATTCATCCATTAGACAGTTGGAGTCATTATCCGAGTATTGTAGAAAAGGGAAAAATTGAAAAAGCTCGTCAGGTATTGAGGCGTGGAAATGAAGTAAATCAGATGATGAAAGTTGTAGGAGAAGAGGGGACTCATATCAATGATTTCATGATATATCAGAAAAGCGAGTTTCTTGACTATGTTTATTTGCAGCAGAATACATTTGATGAAGTGGATGGAGCCACAAGTGAGGATCGTCAGGTTTATGTTTTTAATAAAGTGATTGAAATTCTTAATGCAGATTTTAATATGACAGATAAAGAAGAAGCAAGGCGTTTTACGCAGGAATTGAGACAGATTTTTATTGACTGGAACTATGTGGCGTTTAATTCTGATGAATTTAATCGTTTGGAATCTGAGATAGATAAGAAGATTGCATCAGCTATTTCTTAGAAGAGAATAGTTCTGGTTCTGTGGTTGTTTTTACTTTTGAAAGGGAGAGATAAATATTATGTCTGATAAAGGTGAAAACTCAGCAGGAAAGAGTGAAATAGTATGTAATTTGTGTGGTATTGGACATCTTGGGTATGTGAGAGTTCATATTATTAACGGGCCAGCAAGAGTTTCCGGTTACATAATGTCTGTTCTTGTTATTATGCTTATGATAGGAATAGGAATTAATGTTGTTTTTGAGTTAAGTTCATATATTGATACAATTGGTCGAAAGAGTGATCGTCTTGAAAAAGACCGCAAGCAGTTGACTCAACTTCAAGTTAAAATGAATACTTTGCGTGAAGAGTTTTCAGATGCTGAAACAAATATGAATAAAGCCAGTAATGCTTATAGGGATCTGTTGATTTCCGATACAGGCACAGAGAGTTCTTTCCGAAAAAAATATCCTAATTATTCAGAATACAAACAACTTGTTACTGAATATGAATTGATTATCAATGATGAAAAATATGATGATGACATTTTTGAAAAATATAAGAGGGCCCAGCGGAGTTTAAGTTCACTTGAAAGTAATTATAAAACTAATTCAACTGAATTATCAGATAAGCTTACGCGTTTAGGTAACACAAAAGCTGCAAAAAAACTAGTTAAAAGGAAGCAGAATAAAGTTGATGCTGAATATGCGAATAAGAGACATGAACTTATTGGTAAATTAGAAAGGCACAAAAATGAATATGAGTTATATAAGAGAGGGATTCGTAAGAAATTAAAGAAATATCAGGAATATCTTAAAAAGGCAGAGATAGACAGAATCAATGTTACGGATGAACTGACAAAGGAAAAATTCCGTTTAGAAAAGAAATTTCTTGATTCCAAGAATAGATATACAGAAATAAAAGATAAAATAAGTGTCAATAAGAGGGATATGAACATATTGAAAAAAGAGATAGATTCACTGTATGACAGAAAAAATTCAGACTTTATTGAAAAAGTCCGTATTTTATTGATTAATGCGGGTGTATTTGTATTTTTATTTGTAATTAATACTGTTGGTTGGCTGTTGATAATGAAAAAAACCGTTTTAAAATGTGATGCTTGTTCAGCAATTTTTGATGTTGATTTGCCAAGTTTTAAAAGTATTGAAAAATCAGAGAAAAAAATCTAATTAAAAGGAAATAAAATGGATTCGGGATTTAACGCTATATTGTGCAGGTACTGTGAGATTGCGCTAAAAGGCAAAAACAGAGGGATGTTTGAGCAATGCCTTATGGACAATATCAGATATTTATTAAATAAAATTGAAAACTTAAAGATTAGCAGAATTCGGGGTCGTTTAAATATTTTTCATAGAGAGATGGAAAATTTCACGATTTCAGAATTGAATGAAATAGGCTCAAAACTACCTAAGGCATTTGGTTTGGCATCATTTTCCCCTGCGGTAGTGTGCAGTCCGGATATGGATGAAATTCTTAGTTCAGTTGAAAGATGTGCGGGAGATATTTTTAAAAAGGCATTGGATGAGAAAAGAAATCCGTCATTTAGAATTCGTGCCCGCAGATCAGATAAGTCATTTCCATTGGTTTCCAGAGATATTGAAATTACAATTGCTGATCTTGTAGATAGGCTTTACAATTCGGAAGAACGCTTGAGGGTGGATTTGGAAAACGCAGATGTAACTGTCAGTTGTGAGGTTAGAGAAAAAAAAGCATTTGTTTTTTTTGAAAAATTTTCAGGGCCGGGTGGTTTGCCTACAGGTTCAAATGCTCCGGTTCTCTGTCTTATTTCGGGTGGTATTGATTCTCCAGTGGCTGCTGCTCTGATGATGAAAAGAGGCTGTCATGTAGATTTTATTACTTTTGACAGCTACCCATATACGCCTCCTGAAGCACTAGAAAAGGTCCGAAGGATTACCAGGGTTTTGAATTCATTTCAGAGACCAGGAAAGCTTTATGCTTGTAATTTAGCTGAAATACAGAAGCAAATACGGGATAACTGCAGTGAAAAATACCGTACAATACTTTATCGCAGGTATATGTTTCGAATTGCAGATGCAATAGCACAAAAGAATAAGTTAAAAGCATTGGTTACCGGAGAATCTGTCGGTCAGGTTGCAAGTCAGACGATTGTAAATCTTTCCACAATCAATAATGCTGTGGATATGCTGATTTTGAGACCACTAGCAGGATATGATAAAGAAGAGGTTATTACGATTTCAAAAAGGATTGATACTTTTGAAATATCAAAGGAACAGGTGCCAGATAGTTGTACTGTATTTGCTCCGAATGCACCTGCGACGGCAGCGCCTCAGAGGAAAATTGAAATTGAAGAGGAAAAGCTTGATATTGACGAATTGCTTCAAGAGGCTGTCAATGATACATTAAAAAGTTCTAAGATCGAATTGTAAACTGTTGTTGTTTAACCTCTTTTTTTTATAATTCATATAGCTTTTTGTATAATAATGGTTTGTAATAATCCACAAATGATGTTTATTATACAACCGTATCGGAGATTTAGTATATTTGAATTATTTTAATATAGATTAAGGAGAGAGTACAATGAAAGCTTATGCTAAAATTGCAGTATGTGTTATGCTTGCGTCAGTGTTTGCAGCTTGCCGGACTACTACAACATTTCCAACAGGAATAGAGAAATTACTCGTAAGGATGAAAAAGAAAGTTGATCCTCAGGATAAGCTTAAAGGTATAAAAACAAAGGTTGTTACAGGTAAACTGATAAGAAATTCAAAAGATAAGAACAGTACGGTTACATTAAAAATCAAGAATCCGAGTTTAATCAGATTTGATATTGTTGTTCCTGGTCAGTTTTCTTTGATTAAAGCTTATGATGGAAACAATGGTTGGGTTTATAATACGAAAGCAGGGTACAGTCAAATTGAAGGATATCCATTGAACTTTTTAAAATTTCAGGCAGATTATCTTAATCCCGAAAGAGATTTCAAGAAATTATTTTCAAAGATCAAATTTATAGGCAAAGAGAAAGTTGCAGGATATGATTGCTATAAACTTCTTTGTATTCCAAAAGAAGAGTATGGAATTAAGCCAATTACCTTGTGTATTGATAAAGATACAGCTTTAATTAGGAAACGGATTTCAACTCAGGGGAATGAAAAGACGGGATTTTTTGAAATTGATACAATTCTTGATGATTACAGAGATGTGGAAGGAATACTTGTTCCATTTGAGGTTATATCAAAAATTAAAGATAACCTGATGGAGTACAAGGTAACTTCAGTAACTTGGAATGAAATTCTAGATGATTCAGTTTTTACTCCACCAGAGAAATTAAAATAAACAATTTATTACTGTAATCACAAAAATATTGGAGAAGAAGATGAAAACAAAAAGTTTAGTATATATATCAATGTTCGTTGCGTGCTGTACTATTTTAAATGCAGGTGAATCTACTGTAAAAAAATACAAACTGCCAAGTGGTAAGGTTTTGATAAATCCTTATGTTATTTCGCATACACCCTATGCACTTGAAGTTGGTCATAAAGATGGTGTTATGAGAATACCTTTAAAGGATTTATCCCCTGAAATTCAGGAGAAGTATAATTATTCACCGAAGAAGGCAAATGCGTTTCAGCAGAAAAAGAAAAAGGCTGAAGCTTTAAGAAATAAAAAGGCTTTAGCAGAGGCTAAAAAGAAAAAAGCTAAGAGTGAAAAATTCAGGAAGATGCGTTTGAGTTCAACAATTGAAAGTTTAGGGATTGAAGTTAAAAAGACAGAACTTCGCATTGAAGAACTAAAGAGAGATCTTCCTAAATTAGAGGATGAAAAGAAAAATTTATTAGATTCAAGTTCAACACTTGCAGCAACGCCAGTATCAGACAATGGAGGAAGTAGATCTACTTATGCCTGGGATGGAGGATTTTTCTATTCGAATGGCGGTAATTCTCCTGGAAATAAAGCAGAAAGAACCAAAAGAAAACAGATTTCAAAGTTGGATGATGAATATGCAACTATATCTCGCCGTATAAGATCTTATAAGAAAGAACTCCGCAAAAAGGAAGTTGAGCTTATGCAGTTGAAAACAAGACTTGAGAATCTGAAAAAAGCAAAAGCAAAAGAGGATTCAAAATAGTTGTTGAACTTTTCAGGTTAGTTTATGAAAAAAATATTAATACTCTTTCCGTTGATGCTGCTCCTTGCCGGGTGTGGCATTTTTTCCACAGAGCCATATATCAAAACCTACTTTTTTGATATTGGTTCACCAGTTGCAAAAATAAATGCTTCGAACTTTAAGATTGATAATGTCACATTTTCAGCTTCGTCTATGTATCGTCAGAAAATGGTTTTCAGGGTTGCCTCGAATACCATTTTATTTGACGAGTACAATAGATGGACTATGTCACCGGATTCTTTACTTAGGCGTTCTTTTGTAATGGCGGTTCTTGATTCTGCTACTCAATATCAAAATGAAGAACTCCCCCATTATTCAATAGTAGGGCAAATAATGATGCTTGAAGCTGATATTCCAGGGAAAAGTGTTTCTTTGGGGGTATTAATTTCTTTGTATGATACAAAAGAATCAAAAAAACTTATTTGGACACATTTATTTGCTCAGAAAAAACCAGTGCATAAAATAACGGGACAAACATTTGCAAAATCAGTTCGCGAACTTGTTGATAATATTATCAATGAAGTTGGTATCTTAATTGAAAAAAATATAAAATAGATTATAATGCTGACTCTTCATCATCACAATAATTCGATTGAAATTAGTAGGAGTTCTGACTCTGATATTTTATTGGAGGAGTTGAATGCTTTTCTGAAAGAGGTCAAGCAGGTTATAATTGCAGGGCAATGTAGTAGAGTTGCTGTTGATTTACAAGGTATAACGGAGTCAGATTATTCTTTTTTAACTTTTCTGATTGCATTGCAAAGAGTTATTGAATCCGAAGATCTTTCTCTTAATTTTCAGAATCTGGAAAATGAAAAATTAAAATCAGCATTGCATAATCTTGGTTTTTCAATGAATGGCACTTTTAATTCAAAAAATTTTAAACAAGCGAATCCTCAGGGATTTATAGAAAATTTTGGATCTGCAGTATTAAATCTTTTTTCAGATTTCAAAAAGTTAATTGGTTTTATTGGAGAAACGACTTCTGCATTTTTTTTTCTGCTTAGGCATCCCAGAAAAATTAGTGTAAGTGAAGTTTTATTTTATATGGATAAAAGCGGAGTTGATGCTGTACCTATTGTTTTGATGATTTGCTTTCTGATGGGAGTTATTCTTGCATTCCAATCAATTTCTCAGATGGGGCGTTTTGGTCTTGAAATTTATACTGCCGATTTGGTGGCTCTTGTTTTAGTAAGGGAATTAGGACCGTTAATGGTGGCGATGATATGTATAGGTCGGGCTGGATCTGCATACGCTGCGGAGTTGGGTACTATGAAAGTTGCTGAAGAAATTGATGCTATGCATACTATGGGGATTAAACCTGAGCGCTTTCTTGTTCTTCCAAAGATATTTGCTCTTATAATTGTTATGCCTATGCTTGTGATTTTCGGCAATATTGCAGGGATTATTGGCGGAATTATTATTGGAACTTCGATGAGTTCGATTTCTATGACAGAATATATTAACCGTTCATTGGAATCTCTTACGCCGGCAGACCTTTTGCAAACTCTAATTAAAGGTTTTATTTTTGCTCTTATTGCAGCAGCAGTAGGTTGTTTTAGGGGATTTGAATCGGATAATGATGCAAAAGGAGTCGGGAAGGCTACAACTTCTTCGGTTGTAAGCGGTATTTTTCTAGTTGTGCTGATGGATTTTTTTATTACAGTAACTTATCCTCAACTGTTGGCTTTATTTGGAATTAGGTATTGATATGAATGGCAACAGGGTTGACAATAAAAACAGTGTGATCGAAGTAAGTAATCTTACTGTTGGGTATGATGATTTTATTATTCTTGAAAATATTGATTTCAATATTAAAAGAGGCGAAATATTTGTCATTTTGGGAGGAAGTGGTTGTGGGAAAAGTACTCTGCTTAAGCACTTGATTGGTTTATATCAACCGATTCAAGGAGAAATAAAAATAGAAGGAGAAAGTATTGTAAATGCCACTCTTGCCGAAAAAGAGCTTATGATGAGAAACTTTGGTGTACTTTATCAGTCAGCAGCTCTTTTTTCGTCTCTTACTTTAGCAGAAAATATTGCTCTTCCTTTAAAAGAATTTACTGATTTTCCAGATGAAGTTATAAAAGCAGTAGCAAGTGTTAAACTTTCTATGGTTGGTTTAACCGGTTTTGAAGATTTTAATCCTGCAGAGATTAGTGGAGGTATGAAAAAACGAGCTGGTTTGGCAAGGGCTATGGCTCTTAATCCAGGAATTTTATTTTTTGATGAACCTTCAGCTGGACTTGATCCTATTTCCTCAGCAGAACTTGATAAGCTTATTCTTGAAATAAGAGCTACGGAAAAAACTACAATGGTGATTGTAACTCACGAATTGGATAGTATTTTTACAATAGCAGATAGGGTTATTGTTCTTGATAAGGAGTCAAAAAATATTATAGATGAAGGGGATCCTCGATATTTGAGAGAGCATTCAAAACACTCGTGGGTAAAACGATTTTTGAACAGAGATAATCTAAAACATATTTAGAGCAAATATAATAAGGAAATATAATTATGAGTAATAAGGGAAATAAATATAAAGTAGGAGTGCTGGTGCTGGTCGCTATACTTGCTCTTTTTCTCAGCCTGCTTTCTTTAGGTGTGACTAAATATTTCAGAAAAACTTATCCGTTTATGACGATTGTCAGAACTTCAGTTCAGGGACTGCAGAAAGGAGCAAAAGTCAGGTATAAAGGAGTTTCAGTAGGAAATGTAAAAGATATTCAGCTTAATACGATTGGAACAAATAACGATATTTTCATTATCATGGAGTTTGATCCTACTGTTTTTTTAAAGTCGAGCAGATTAATAAATGGAGATAAAATATTATCCAATGATAATTTTATATCAGTATTGAATTCGAGTATATCTAAGGGATTGCGGTGTCAATTGAATTATGAAGGAATCACAGGGCAGCAGTATGTTGAAATATCTTATTTTGATTCAAAAATTTATCCAGTGAAACAAGAAGAGGATTTAAAACTATTCCCAAATCATCCTCCGTTTATTCCTTCGGTTGAAAGTGCAAGTGTTAGTAATATATTAATAGAGACACAGACCGCTATTCAGAAAATTGCGAAAATAGATTTTGAAAAGATATCTAAAGATATGGAGCGTCTTTTAAGTTCTATGACTGAACTTATTGATAATAAAGATATACATGATTCTATTAGAGATATAAAAGAGATCAGTGATAATCTTAAACAATTAACTTTCAGACTGAACAACGCTCTTGATGAGGATAGGATTAATGGTATTACTCAGAAGATTAACAATGCGGCGAATAACTTTAACAAGGCTTTAGTTTCAGCAAATTCATTTCTTGATTATCTGGAACGAAATCCCCAATCGTTGATTAAGGGAAAACCTGATCGACCGGTTGTCGAACACGAGTAGGTTATATGTATAAAATTATTTTAATTAATGGAAAAGAAGCAGAGAATATTGATTTTTTACTCAAGAATCTGATATCAGCAGGTTATGATGTTTCTGTACTTCAAAATCATAATGCATCAGATTTTATTTCAGAGCTTCATTCAAGCAATCCAGATTTAGTCATTATTGATTTATCAGGTGAGGGGAATAATGATAATTTCAAAAAACTAAGAAAGATTAAAAATACTCTAGAAACCACTTCCATTCCTGTTCTTGCAATCACTGATGATTCAGATGAAGCTATTAATCGTGCGACTCTCGCCGGGATTAATGAATATATAATCAAGCCTATTAGGAAAACAGATTTGACTCGTGTAGGGCTTCTTATAAATAAACATAATCAGTATAGTTTTAAACCTGGAACTGTTGTATTTTCTAAATACAGAATTATTTCAGTTTTAGGTCAGGGTGCTAGTTCTACAGTGTATAAGGCTTCTGTAGAAGATTCACCTAACGGGAAACTTATTGCTTTAAAAATTATAAAGTTTAATTCAAATTATAAAAGTCTTTTAAAAGAGTTTACGAGAGAAACTGAAAGTCTCTCTAAGCTTTCTCATAAAGGAATTGTTAAGCTTGTAGATTTTGGGTGTTATGAGGGGCTTTTTTTTATTGCAGTTGATTTTATAGAGGGGAAAAATTTAAGAACTATTGTAACGGAAAAAGCATTGCTTGAAAAAGAAGTGCTGAAGGTGGCAATTGGTGTTGCTGAAGTACTTGTTTATATTAAATCCTGTAAGATGCTACACCGTGATATTAAAGCCGAAAATATTATATTAACACCCAATGGAGAGCCAATTCTAATTGACTTGGGGTTAGCTGATTCAGAAAAAAGCCAGCCGGATTGGTCTACAACTGAAATTAATGGAACACCATTGTATCTTTCCCCTGAATATATAGATGGAGAAGATATAACGATTCAGTCCGACTTGTATGCTTTAGGGGTTACACTTTTTTATGCAGTTTCGGGGATATTTCCTTTTAAAGCGAGATCCCCAATGGCAATTCTTGCAAAACATCTTAATGAGTTGCCACCCGTTTTGATTGATATTGTACCGACTGTTTCTAAGGAGTTTTCTGATTTAATATCAAAAATTCTGATAAAAAAACCAGATAAAAGAATTTCTTTGGAAGAATCACTGCTGGAATTTAAAAAACTTTACGAAAAAATTTAGAAGGATTAATTATGGAAGAAAAAAATTATTCGCCAGAAAATAGTACTACACATAAAGAAAAATCTTCGTCAGGATGTCTGAAGTGGAGTATAATTTTTATTATACTTTTTGTGATTTTCTTTTTATTACCTGGAGCTTGTATTACATTTGTAGCCAGAAGTTTTGCTGAAGATTCGGAAGAATTTGCCTCTTTTCTAAAAACAGGAGAAAAATTTAACGAAAAACTTCTTTCTGGAGATAGATCTTCTTCAAACAAAATTGTTGTAATTCAGGTTAAAGGTATAATTACAAGTGATGATCGTTCGTGGGGTAGTGATGTTGCAAATTCAGATCGTATTGTTGGTGAACTTAAACAGGCTGCAGACGATGATGATGTAGTTGCTGTTATTTTAAAACTTAATACTCCTGGCGGGGAAGTTACTGCTGCTGACGAGATTTATCATCAAATAAAAAAATTAAAAAAAGATACAGGTAAGCCGGTTATTGCTTCAATGGGGGCTTTAGCAGCAAGTGGTGGCGTATATGTTGCTGTTGCTTCTGATTATATTATTGCCAATAAATTGACAACAACCGGTAGTATTGGAGTTATAATTCAAACTTACAATTACTCAGAACTGTTAAAGAAAATTGGAGTAGAAGCAGAAACTTATACTTCAGGCCCAATGAAAGATATTCTTAATGGAGCAAGACCGAGAACAATAGAAGAGAAAAAAATTGTAAAAGAGCTTATTCATGAAGTATATATGGATTTTGCTAAAAATGTTGCTAATGGCAGGCCTAAAATTAGTTTGGATATGATTGTAAACACATCTTTGGGTGATGGTCGTATTTTTTCAGGTCGCCAAGCTTTGAAAAAAGGTTTGGTGGATCAGTTAGGATACTTTGATGATGCCGTTGATAAAGCTCTGCAAATGGCAGGAATTAATGATAATGACTATCAGGTTGTTACTTATAAGAAACCAGTAACATTTTCTGAGATATTTGCAAATATTTCAGCTCCAAATAAAAAGATCAATGTTAATATCCTCCCGAATAATGGACTAAATTCTAAATTACCTGAAAATGGTAAATTATATTTATTGCCAACGGTATGGTAGGTTTAGAACACCTGCGAGAGTTCTTGAAACATACTCATACTCAGGTGTTTTAAAATTTTTATTTATTTTATGTATAAAATTCAGATTTAATTTTCTTTATGCCGGGTTATAATATCTTCACCCATGGTAAAGAAGGTGTTCCTTCAATGTTAAAATAACCAATACCAATTTTGTTATCAATGATTATCCAAAAAGTTTCACCTTTATTATCTGAAAATTTTTTCATATTAAAATAAACTCTAAAAAAACTTTCTCCAGTCTCTGGATTAAATAAATAATTTTTCTTATCGACTTTTCCCTTAATTAATTTTCCACCTAATTGAGGTTCTAAAGAAACCTTTGGTGGTTTTTCTCCAAAGTACAAGCCATAAATATCAATATAATTACCACCGCTTGCTTTCCAATGAGTAACTTCGGGGGCAACTAAAAGGACTTTTTGAGCATAATATTCTTCTTTTTTTCCATCAATTTTCCCTTTTACCATTATTTCAACTAATTTGCTCTGATTTTTTTTATTTATGACTGATGCAAAATCTCTTTTTATTTTACCATTAAGAGAATATTTCTTTTTCCAAATACCAATAAATTCAGAG
>Ga0256913_10000512_pt1 | contig 20051 bp, 17 predicted proteins | sample Axial_MatmetaG_FD_185970 | JGI IMG/M metagenome (GOLD analysis project Ga0256913, IMG submission 185970) | Deep-sea worm associated microbial mat communities from Axial Seamount, Juan de Fuca Ridge, Pacific Ocean - Axial_Mat | ecosystem: Environmental > Aquatic > Marine > Oceanic > Microbial... | reverse complement strand
ATGGAATATATTCTGCATACTCTACTTTATCTTTCTTTTTCTTTTCGATACATAAAGTGCCATTCTTTACATAAATTAGATTTACTGTATTAACTTCCATAATAAAATCATACAAAAATAAAATACTACAAAGGGAAAATATAACTAAAAAAAACCATCCCACTAAAATAATTTTCGGGCAAAATAATTTTATCAAAACGAAAGGAATTACTGCAAGTAATACCATAAAAAGGACTTGACATATAGAACTTGTCAGTTCATTTTTGACTTTTATAATAATCATTTTTATTAAAATTTAATTGCTGGAAGCATTGTTTCTCCAGTTTCACCACGTGCAATATTTGTACTAACAAAAAACTGGTGACAGGTTGATTATAACTTTTTACTTGTAATTCCCGGCATCCCATTTAATAACCTTTGTGATTGATTTTTTTACTGTTGTTGTAAATTAATACTTAAATTGAAAATTTCAAATATCTTCAGATAAATCAGAAGGATGAATAATCAACCTCTCCCCCAGGATTCTTGCATTTTTCTATAACTGCTTCCATTGGGTTGTTTCCGCAGAGAATAGAGAAATCTGGGGACAGGTTGATTATAACTTTTTACCTGTAATTTCAGACATCCCATTTATTTACTTTATGTATTTGATGTTTTGATTTATTGCTGTTGTTTTAAATTAATACTGAAATTGAAAATTTCAAATATACTGAGATAAATCCGCCGTGTGGATAATTAACCTGTCCCCGGATTTGCCCGGATTTATTTTAACCTTTGACCCAATTTCAATCTTATTCACCTTTTTACCTTCTGGTTCTATGAGTCAGGAACGGGGCAATTAGAATATTTGAAACCGTAATAAAGAGGTGTGAGCAATATTCATGAAAAATTCTTGACATTTTTAATTTCAAGTATATACTAATATTTTTCAGTAAAAAGAGTGTTTCGAATAAGCAGAGTATTTATATTAATTATGGGTAAAGAAAAAAGAGCAGAATCACAAGTATATGATGAGAGTAAAATAAAGACTCTTAGTTCCCTTGAACATATTAAAATTCGTCCGGGTATGTATATCGGACGAATGGGAGATGGAACGCATCCTGACGACGGGATTTATATCCTTCTCAAAGAAGTGATAGATAACAGTATTGATGAATATATTATGGGGTACGGGCGCAGAGTGGATGTAAAACTTGAAGGTTCTACTGTTTCTGTCCGAGATTATGGACGAGGAATTCCATTGGGGAAAGTTATTGACTGTGTGTCGCAGATAAATACCGGAGCTAAATACAATACGGATGTCTTTCAATTTTCGGTTGGTCTTAACGGAGTTGGCACAAAGGCAGTAAATGCATTGTCAGAAGAGTTTATTGTAATATCCTATAGGGAAGGCAAATACAAGAGAGCCAATTTTGTCAATGGCGAACTCCAACATGAAGAAGCCGGAGATGCGCCGGATGAAAGAAATGGCACATATATCCGCTTTACCCCATCAAAAATACTCTTTCCACATTATAAATTTAAACTTGAATATATTGAAAAGCGTTTGTGGATGTATGCATTTTTGAACAGCGGTTTATCTATATATCTCAATGGTATCAGATATTACTCTAAAAAAGGCTTGCAGGATTTAATTGAGTCGGAAGTTGGTGATGAAAAGATGTATGATATTATTCATTACAAAGATTCAACTTTGGAATTTGCCTTTACCCACACTTCAAATTACGGGGAAACTTATTTTTCTTTTGTAAATGGCCAATATACGAATGGAGGCGGAACTCACCTTTCGGCTTTCCGTGAAGGTGTATTAAAAGGAGTGAATGAATTTTCAGGAAAATCTTATAATGGAAATGATGTTAGAGACGGGATTATCGGGACTATTTCAATAAAACTTCAGGAGCCTATATTTGAATCTCAGACAAAAAATAAATTGGGTAACAGTGATATAAGAGGTTGGATTGTAAGTACGGTCCGTCAGGCTCTTGTTGATTACCTTCACCGTCATTTGGAAAATGCGGATGTTCTTCTGGAAAAAGTTGCTTTGAATGAGAAGGTAAGAAAAGATATTCAGGCTGTAAAAAAGCAGTCGCGGGAAAAGGCAAAAAAGATGTCTTTAAAAATCCCAAAACTTAAAGACTGCAAGATTCATTACGGGGATAAATCAAAAAGAGCTGACGAAACAACAATTTTTCTGACGGAAGGGCAGTCTGCTGCCGGTGCAATGGTCAGCTGCCGTGATGTTATGACTCAGGCAATCTTTTCTTTAAAAGGTAAACCCAAAAATTGTTTTGGTGAAAAAATTGAACAAGTGTATCAGAATGAAGAACTATATTACATTATGAAAACTTTGAATATTGAGGATGATATTGAAAGTTTAAGATACAATAAAGTTGTTCTTGCTACAGATGCTGATGTGGATGGACTGCATATTAGAAATCTGCTTATTACTTTTTTTCTGACATTCTTTGAACCTCTGGTGCTGGCAGGACATTTATATATATTAGAGACTCCTCTGTTCCGTGCTAGAAATAATCGCGAGACAATATATTGTTATAGTGAGGATGAGCGTGATAAGTCGGTGAAAAAACTTGGTGGTAAAAGCGGAAAAGGTGTTGAAGTGACACGATTTAAAGGATTGGGTGAAATTTCACCAAATGAGTTCGGTCAGTTTATTGGAGAGGATATAAGGCTTGTATCAGTTACAGTTGACCATATGCGTGATGTCCCTGAAATGTTGAACTTTTTTATGGGAAAAAATACTCCTGCACGCAAAAAACATATAATGGAGAATTTGGTGTAAAAAAATGAAAGATGACAACAGTAACAAAGAGCAGAAGAAAAATGATTTGCAGAAAACTGAAGTTGTCAGTGAATGTCCTGATTCTGTATTAGATGCTGAACAGCTCGAAGATGAGGTATTGGCAAAAGATTCCAAACAGGCTGATTTAACTTCTTCAGGACAGGGTAATTCATTTTTAAGAAGCCTGATGGATTCGAATTTTATTGAATATGCATCTTATGTTATTAAAGAGCGGGCGATCCCTGATGTTGATGACGGACTGAAACCTGTACAACGCCGTATTTTATGGGCTCTATACAAACTTGACGATGGAAAATTTCATAAAGTTGCAAATGTTGTCGGTGATACAATGAAATACCACCCTCACGGGGATGCGTCGATTGGTGATGCTCTTGTTGTATTGGCAAATAAAGAATATTTTATAGAAAAACAGGGGAATTTCGGTAATATTTTTACAGGTGACCCGGCTTCAGCTTCAAGATATATAGAGTGTCGTTTGAAACCAATTGTAAAAGAGGTTCTTTTTAATAATGATATTACTCCTTTTATAGATTCTTATGACGGTAGAAATAAGGAGCCGGTAGTTCTGCCTGCAAAAATACCTTCTTTGCTTCTCCTTGGAACAGAAGGAATTGCAGTAGGTCTTTCGACAAAAATTCTATCTCATAATTTTATAGAATTAATAGAGGCTCAGATTGCTATACTTAGAAATAAACCCTTTGAAATATATCCCGATTTCCCACAGTGCGGAATTATGGATGTGTCTGAATATGAAGATGGTAACGGAAAAATAAAATTGCGTGCTAAAATTAAAAAAGAGGGAAGAAAGTTAATAATCTCAGAAATCCCAGCTACAACTACAACAGAAAGTTTAATTGCTTCAATTGAAAAAGCAGTAGCACGAAATAAAATGAAACTTGCTGCTATTAACGACTATACAACTGATAAAGTAGAAATTGAAATTGTGCCTATGCGCGGGTATGATGCTGATAAAGCTCTTCAAGCATTGTATTCTTATACTGACTGCTCAGTTTCAATTTCTGTGAATATGATGGTTATTTGTGACGGACAGCCCGTTCAAATGACTGTTTCTGAAGTCTTAAAGCGTAATACTTCCAAATTGCTTGAGTACTTTGAGAAGGAACTGGAGATAGAAAAAGGTCGTTTAAATGATAAACTGCATGAAAAGACTTTAGAGCGTATTTTTATTGAGAATCGAATTTATAAGCGCATAGAAGAGTGTAATACAAATGAATTGGTATATGAAGCGATATATAAAGGTTTTGAAGAATTCAAACATTTATTGAGGCGGGAACTCATTGATGAAGATATTCAGAGACTCTTAGCAATACCGATACGGAGAATTTCTCTTTTTGATATTAATAAGAACCGTGTAGAGATAGATGACCTCTTGAAAAAACTTGAAGAGGTTGAATACCACCTTGCCCATTTAAAAAAATATACGATAAATTTTCTTAAAAGTATTTTAAAGAAATATGGTGAAGGATTAGAAAGGCGTACTGAAATTGAGACTTTTAAGAAAATCGACAGGCGTTCAATTGCTCTGAATAATATTGTAGTCGGCTGGGATAGAAAAAATTGTTATATTGGTACTCATGTCAAGAGTGATGAAAAACTTAAATGCAATGAGTATGATCATCTTCTTCTGATAGAAAGAAGCGGTAAGTATAAAGTTACAAATATCCCTGACAAGGTTTTTATAGGACGAATTTATTATTTTGGTAAATACGATAAAGACCAGCAGTATTATATTGTTTATTCTGAGAAAAAAACCGGAAAATTTTACTATAAACAATGTAAAATGGGCTCTTTTATTACAGATAAGGAATATTCTTTATGTCCGAAAGGATGCAAAATTGAAATTATTACGACACGGGCAAATTCTGTTTATCAGTTTAATGTTGATACAAGAGTTAAAGATAAACAGATTTTGAATGTCAATCTTTCGGAAGCTCCGGAAAGAAGTGCAAAAGCCAGAGGCTTGAAACTTTCCCCCAAAAATATTACAGGATTCAAATTTGTAGGAATTCAGGAACAGGAAGTAATTCAGGATTCAGCTGATGATAATTTTAATTGTATTCAGCCTGAATTTGAGGATAAACCTGAAGTTGAAAAAAATCCTATAAGTAAAGAGAATCCTGAAAATATTCAACCTGAATCTATTGATATACAAAAAAATGAAATTAAATCTACTCCAGAAATATCTAAAAATAAATCTGAATCAAAAAAAAGTAAAAAAGATAAAAAAGATAAAAAAGATGACGATGATGATTTAGATCTTTGGGGTGTACAGCAACCTGAATTTGGGTTTTAATAGTTTAATCATTTTTTATCAGCAATAAGGAAAGTCGCTAAATATATTTATAAAACTATCTTTGACTGACTCAAAGATATTTTTGATACGATCGAATTTGAATATACCATAAATACCCACTACCGCAGGAAACAGACAAGATAACCACCAGTAATTTATTATCGGAATTACTGGAAGAAATTGAAAGAGTATTGTTGCCGTCAGGACTTCAATACATAATCCCATAAATGCAGACAGAATAAATCTTATGATATAACTGCTGACTGTTCCATCGTTCAGCGGATTATAATTTTTCATTTACATTATCCTTTTCTAATATGAATAAAAAATATTATATTTTAGAGAGATATTAACGCTTCGGTCAATTCATGCATATTAAAAGGTTTATTTAAAAAAGCAGTACCAGGTTTTGCTAGAATCGGAGCAGTTTTTTCACTGACACAGAATGCGGAAATCAGGAGAATTTTCGTTTCAGGTTTTAATTCCATAATTTTTAAAGCCAGTTCATCTCCCGACATATTAGGCATAAGCATATCAATAATAGCAATATCAAAACCGTCTGACTTTTTAAAAAATTCAAGAGCGTCATTCCCGTTTACTGCAGTTGTTACTTCGCAGTTTAAATTTTCAAGCATTGCTTTTGTAATAATTCTAATCATTTTTTCATCATCTACAAGCAGAATTTTTAACCCCTGTAAATCCGGAACTTCTTTATGTTTTTTAGGTTTCGGTACTTCTGATTTTTTATCAAGTGGTAAATAAACTGTAAAAGTACTGCCTTTGCCAAGTGTTGAATCAAATAAAATATGACCTTTGTGTAATTGAATTGTTCCTAATACCGCAGAAAGTCCAAGTCCCGTCCCTTGACCTCTTTGTTTGGTCGTGAAAAATGGCTCGAATATGTTTCTCGAGTTTTCATCTGAAATGCCTGTCCCTGTATCAGTTATAGATATTGCAGCGCAGTTTTCAGTAGTTTGCAGTTCAGGACAGACAGGTAACTCACTTGAGGGAATAAATGATGTTGAAAATATAATTTCGCCTTCATCTTCAATTGCATCTTTCGCATTTAAAGCCAAATTAAGTAAAGCATTCTGGAGTGAAGATGGATCACCTTTTATAATTAAAGATAAATCAGTAAGATTTGTCTTTACACTGATATATGGAGGAAGAGTGTGACTGAATAAAGTTATAATTTGTTCAACTAATTCATTCACATTAACAGGGATATCAACATAATTGCCTTTCCTTGAAAATGAGAGTAATCTTTTTGTTAAATTAGACGCATTCTGAGCCGCTTCCATTATGATTCCGACAAATTCTGCTGTTTCTTCATCCGGAGATTCCATGAGATTAGCCTCCAGCATTTGCGCAGAACCTATTATTGCAGATAGCATATTATTAAAATCGTGAGCAATCCCACCCGCAAGTTTTCCTATAGATTCCATCTTTTGAGCTTGAAGAAACTGGGCTTGGATTTTTTTTGTATCGGTTATATCTCTGCCGATTGTAAAAAGCTGCTTATAATCTTTCAGGTAAAAGGCATCCCAGCAAAAATGTTTCCAGGAGCCGTCTTTTGCTATATACCTATTTTCAAATCCATACAAAATTCCATTATCTCTAATTAGTTTTGTAATGTATTTTTTAGTATTTTCAAAGTCATCTGGATGAACAATTTTCTGAAAAGAGTGACCGCAGATTTCTTCGGGTTTCCAGCCAAGTACTTTTTCAATTGCAGAGTTTACTCTGGTAATAACTCCTTCTTCGTTAACAATCCCAATTATATAAGGTGATAAATTAAAAAATCTGTCCTGATCCAGTTCTGCCTGATGTTTGTTTTTTAAATTTTCAATAATTTCAATAAAACCATCAGATAAACCCCTTTTACCAAACAATGGAATTGCCTTGATGTAAAGAGGAATAATTTCACCAGTTGAAAGTTTCTTTTCAACCGAGCAGTTTACTACTTGCTGATTCTCTACGGCTTTTCGACCCGGTAAATTACAGGATGAAGCAAAGTTACATCCAATATTACAGGATTTACCGATGATATTTTCTTCTGTAATTTCAAGATATTCTAAGGCTTTATTATTTATTGCCTTAATCTTAAAATTTTTATCTACTATTTTTATGCCCATATCAGAATTTAAATACAATGTAAGAAAAATCCTACATAGATCATCATTACATGGAATAAATGTATTCTCTGTGTTCTTATCATCATTTTTGCTTGACATAAATTATAGCCCTCAGTTTATTCTATAATATGAATTTTAATGGTATTAACTTTCCAGCCGGAAGGTGCAATATCTCCAGTTAGAAAAATCAGAATATCTTTCGTTTGAACCGTTTTTGAATCTTTAAGGGTCTGCTCAAATAATTTAAGTGAAGATTCAGGATCTTTTTTATCTTTATTATCTTTTAAAAGTACGGGTTTCACATTGTGAAAAAGAGCCATCCGCCTGAAGATAACAGGATCATAGGTCGCTGCAATAATTTGAGATTGAGGCCGGTATTTTGAAAGTACATGAACGGAACTGCCCGAATGAGAAATTACAGCTAAAGCTCTTTCATTAAGAAAATATGAAAGATGTGATGCTGATTCACAAATAGCTTGGGTCATAGTATGAACATTCGGCATGTCTAAAGAGATATGAAAATTCTCATTCAGCATGGACTCTTCTGTTTCAATAATAATATCTTTCATTACTTTTACCGACTGAACTGGAAATTTCCCGATAGCAGTTTCATTCGAAAGCATTACTGCATCAGTTCCATCAAGAATTGCATTTGCTATATCACTCGCTTCTGCTCTTGTCGGTCTCGGATTATCAACCATTGAACTCAACATTTCAGTTGCAACAATCGTAAATTTACCCCGTATATTAGCTTCTTTTAAGAGAGCCTTTTGTAAAAGCGGGACTTTGCTTAGGGATATTTCGACCGCAAGATCTCCTCTCGCTACCATAATTCCATCAGTCTCATTAAGTATTTCATCAATGTTTTCAAGAGCTTCAGGTTTTTCTATTTTAGAAATAATAGGGACAAAAATCTGAAGCTTTTTCATAAGATTTTTCAATTTCCTAATATCTGCCACACGGCGCACAAATGAGAGCCCAATATAATCCACTCCAGCTTTGAGTCCGAATTCTGCATCCTTTCTATCTTTATATGTCAGAGCAGGAAGAGAAATGTCGGTGTAGGGTAAATTGATTCCTTTCCCTGTTAGAACTGTTCCTCCGTTCGTAACTTTGCAGATTATCTCTTTTTTATCAGGATTTGTTTTTAGAACTTTAAGAATAATCTTACCGTCAGCAAGTAATATGATTTTCCCGGGGGCTGTATCCGAAGCTATTTGTTTGTAAGTTGTAGGTATTGTAAACGGAGTTTTATGTTCACTTATTCCAGAAAGAGAGACCTCCATTCCTTTTTTAAGCTCAACTGGTGCTTTTAGCGTAGCTACCCGTATTTTTGGACCTTGAAGATCTTGGAGTATGGCTACTGCTTTTCCCATTTTCTTTGAAATCTTTCTGATTTCTCTAATAAGGTGCTGATATTCATCATAAGTTCCAAAAGAGAAATTAAGCCTGAAAACATCTACTCCATTTTTTAGTAATGAAGTAATAGCCTTTTCATTCATTGTCGCTGGTCCCAGTGTGGCAATAATTTTTGCTCTTTTCATTTTATCCCCTATTGTTGTATAGTTAATAAGCAAGATTGCTACAACACAAAACTACTCATATATCTTTATTTGGTATCAGTTTTATCAGATTCTTTTGAATTTTCAAATTCAGTATCAGGTATTTCTATATTTTCATCGACAGATATAAGCTTTTTTAAAATAGTTGCATTCCCCTGTATAATCTCGATATTTGACGGAACATTTCTCCCGTTGATTACTTCATATTTTAAAATTTTATTTTTGATGATTATAGCACCCTGCGGCATCGGTAGTAATAGATCCATCCTTCTAGTTAAAAAATCACTCTTATCCACAAAAAGTGTTATTGGCGGCAGTTCCAAATCTCCAGAAGGAATACATTTTAGTTTATAACACTCGTGCTCGCCTACTATTTCATTTTTACTTTCAATTTCGACAGTTTTAAAAATTTGCTTCAGCTTTACTCCCGGAGTTTTCATAAATAACTCAAATTTCATAAAATCAAGCTCTTTGCCTGTTATTATACGGGTTTTACCTGCCGGTTCAACTCTTTCCCAGGCTGATTCTCCATTCAGAACTTTAACCGTCCTCATGCCGTTAGGAAGCTCCTGAATTAATTTCGTTTTATCTGGAAATTTATCAAATACCGTAACTTTTAAAAGGATATTCTCAGATGGAATTGTTATATCCATAACTGTTCTCAAGGTTTTTACTTCTTCTGCTCTCTGATTAGGATCAACCGCAATTTCCATTTTATCCAAAATGTCGGAAATTAAATCTTTCCGATTCTCTGTAGATGAATCTCGTGCATTTAAATTAGTATCAGATGCATTTGTAATTAAAGATATTGTTAGGATAAAAATAGAAATAAAAATTTTCATTTTAAAAGTTAAAACCATCTTTTACTCTTTTTCTTTTTTTCTTTCACATAAAACGAACTGATTCCCTTCTGGATCACAGAATTGTAGCGTTTTCATTCCCAGTAAATCTATCTCTTCGCTGATAGGATCATATCCGTTCTCTTTTAATTTCTTTATCATCTTTTCAAGATCTTCCACCATGCATAACCAGGAAATCCTTCCCCGTCCTTCCGGTACTATTTCTCCTGTAACAATTTGTTCAAGAACTAAAGATGCACTCGTTCCAATTTTGAATTCTACCCAGAAATTACTATCCATCACGGGTGCACCTAACTCTAAAAGTTCTCTGTAGAATGCACGGCAGATATTGAGGTTTTGAACCTTTATGACGACAGCATGAAGACTATTTTGGGAATATTCGTTTTTTTCTTTTTCCTTATTCATCTTATTAGTAGAACCTTTTTTGTATTATTAATCTTTTAAATTGTAAGTATTCTATTTATTTTGAAAAAACAGCAGAACACTTGAAATTACGATTATTTCTCTTTTTTTTTCTGTTTTTATATGAAACTGCTATATTTTAAAGTATATTGCAGAAATTGTAAATGTCAATAAAAAAAAATATATAAGGAAGAATTAAGCTAAAATGAACAATAAAGAATATCAGAATCCGTTGACAACAAGATATGCCGGTAATGAGATGAAAAAAAACTGGTCACCGTGGAAAAAACATTCGACCTGGCGTCGTTTGTGGCTTGCTCTTGCAACTGCAGAACAGAAACTAGGACTTGATATAAGTGATGAACAGTTAAAGCAGATGAAGGAGCATTTGGAAGACATTGACTTTGAGCTCGCTGCAAAATATGAAAAGGAGCTCCGTCATGATGTTATGAGTCACATTCATACTTTCGGAGAAGCATGTCCCGATGCTATGCCTGTCATTCATTTAGGTGCAACCAGCTGTTTTGTCACTGACAACACTGAACTTATTCAGATGCGGGATGCCTTGAAAATTGTAAGAAAAAAATTATTGTCAGTTATAAAAATACTTTCTGAATTTTCTATCAGACAAAAAGATATGCCCGTACTGGGATTTACTCACTATCAGCCGGCTCAGCTTACTACTCTCGGAAAGCGTTTCTCTCTTTATCTGCAGGACTTTTATTTCGATTTTCTGCGTATAGAAAACGAACTTGAAAATCTTCCTTTCAGAAGTGTGAAGGGAACAACCGGAACACAGGCAAGTTTTCTTGCGTTGTTTAACGACGACGAGTCCAAAGTGAAAGAACTTGAAAAACTTGTCGCGAAAGAAATGGGGATTGATAAAATAATTGCAGTCAGCGGTCAGACATATACAAGAAAAATTGATTATTTCATTCTCTCTGCTCTTTCCGGTATAGCTCAATCCGCTTATAAATTTGCTGGAGATATCAGACTTCTGGCAAACCTCAGAGAAATAGAAGAACCTTTCGGTAAAAAACAGATAGGCTCAAGTGCAATGGCTTATAAAAGAAACCCTATGCGCAGTGAAAGAATTTGCTCTCTCGCAAGGTTTGTAATGTCTCTCCCCGCAAATGCCGCAAATACTCATGCGACACAATGGTTTGAGAGAACTTTGGACGATTCGGCAAACCGCAGAATTTCTATTCCTGAAGCATTTCTGGGAACAGATGCTGTTTTATCTCTGGTTTATAATGTTATGGATGGTATTATCGTATGGCCAAAGATGATTGAAAAAAGAGTTGAAGCCGAATTACCGTTTATGGCAACTGAAAATATACTTATGGCGGCAGTGAAAGCAGGTGGGGATAGGCAGGAACTCCATGAGGTAATAAGAGTAAGTTCTATGGAAGCTGCAAAACGGATTAAAGAAGAAGGTGCTTCAAATGATCTGCTTGAGCGTATTAAAAAGGATAAAGCATTTGCCGGTATCGCGGACAGAATTGATGATATAGTTGACCCGAAGGCGTTTGTAGGGCGTGCTCCGGATCAAGTCGAAGAGTTTGTAAATAGAGATATAACTCCTCTTCTGAAAAAATATGAGGATTTATTAGCAAATGACTCTGCAGATGAGATAATAGTATAAAATACACATCAACAGCATAAGGAGAAAAGATTATGAATAAGCGTACAAGTGAGATTTGCCGGGAGACAAAGGAGACTCGGATTAAAGCTGTTCTGGATATTGATGGAAATGGAACTTGTAATATTGAAACAGGAATAGCATTTCTTGACCATATGCTGGAATTATTTGCAAAACATGGTTTTTTTGATTTGACCTTGAAAGCTGATGGCGATTTGCAGATTGACTGCCACCATACCGTTGAGGATATTGGCATTGTTCTCGGGGAAGCCTTAGATAAAGCACTTGGAGAGCGAGCAGGTATAAAAAGATACGGATGGTGTGTGCTTCCTATGGATGAGGCTCTTGTTACTGTCGCACTGGATTTATCAAATCGACCCTATCTTGTATATGACATTGAACCTCCCGCTCAGTATATCCGTGAGCTTGATACCAGACTCTTTCACGAATTTTTTCAGGCACTAAGCGTGAAAGCGGGAATGAATCTTCATATCAAATTAATGGCTGGTTCAGAAGTGCATCATGTTTTTGAAGCAGTATTCAAGGCATTTGCCAAAGCTCTCGATCAGGCTGTTACTCTTGACAATAGAATTACAGGCGTATTATCCACTAAGGGAGTACTGTAATTCTTTCTGAAAAGTTTGTTTATGATTTATTGCCTGTTGTTTGTTTTTTCTGAGAAAATCTTTTCTGAAAATATTTTATTAAATACCAAATAGAAATTATGTTGGAGTATTATGCGGAATAAAAAAATAAAGGTTTATTATATGGGGGCAGGGATGATAAGCATTGAACCGCTGAAGGCTCTGCTTAATTCCTCCTCTGTCGATATTGTTGGAATTGCAACTCAGCCGGACAAACCTGCCGGCAGAAAGAAAAAACTTATGCCGACTCCACTTGGTCTGTGGGCGGACGAAAATGATGTTGCACTTGAAAAACCGTCTTCGGTAAATACACCCGAATTTCTTGAATTGTTGAATGAAAAAAATATAGATCTGATTTTTGTCGCATCTTTCGGACAAATTATGAAGACTCCTGTTTTAAATTTACCAAATTTCGGGTGTGTCAACCTTCACGCTTCTCTTCTGCCGGCTTATCGGGGAGCTTCTCCTATCGCAGCCGCTATTCTCGACCTTCAAACTGAAACTGGGATATCTTTTATGAAAATGGATGAAGGGCTTGATACCGGTCCGGTTTATTGTACTTATTCCCTGCCGATCAGTGGCGAAACCGCACCCGAACTCGAATATAAACTATCTCTGCTGGGGGCTGAACATATTGTATCTGTATTAGAAAAAATTATAGATAATAAGATAAAACCTGAAACTCAGCCCGAAAAAGGTGCTTCTTATGCCGGTAAAATAAAAAAAGCTGACGGTGCTGTGAACTGGAATGACAGTGCCGAGAAAATAGATGCGAAAGTCCGTGCGTATTATCCGTGGCCAGGTGCTCATTTTTCTCTAAAATCACCCAAAAAATCCATTAACCTTACAATCACTAAATCTAAAGTAATTCTGGAAAATTCTAAACTCTCTCCAGGATCTACTGTTACTGCTGATAAAAAAAGATGGGTCATTGCATGCAGTCAAAATTGTCTCGAGTTAGTAAAAGTTAAGCCGGAAGGTAAAAATGAAATGACAGGAGCTGAATTCGTCAGAGGTAGACCCCAGTTTTTCGATTCATAATAATCTGCTTTTTCCTATTCTTAGAAAAATCCGAATAATATTCATTTCAATTGCTTTTTTACTTATATGCTGTAATTTATGTTTGGAAATATTTTTCAGTCTGTTTTTGATAGCTTAGTGGAGGTTTAAATGAATGAGGTTTATAAATATAATAGAATTTTGCTGAAAATAAGCGGTGAAACATTAAAAGGGAATCTTGAATTCGGCTATGAGGAAGATGCTGTCAGCACCGTTGTTAAAAGAGTAGGTAAAATTGTCGATGACGGAGTTGAAACTGCTCTCGTTGTAGGGGCAGGAAATGTATGGCGGGGAGTTATGGGAACTTCCGGTGGTTTGGAAATGGAAAGAGTTACTGCTGACTATATGGGAATGCTCGCTACTGTAATGAATGCTCTATGCCTGCGTGATGCTTTCGAGTCTGCAGGCTTCGCTGCTGAGGTTATGACTTCTGTCCCAATGAGTCCTATTGCTAAACCTTATTCTAAAGATGATGCCGTGAAATATCTTGAAAACGGGAAAATCGTCATTTTCGCTTGCGGAACAGGTAGCCCGTTTTTTACAACTGACACAACTGCTTCTCTAAGAGCTCTGGAAATCGGTGCTGAAGTCCTGCTTAAAGCAACCAAAGTTGACGGTATTTATGATAAAGATCCCCGTAAGTTTCCCGATGCTGTAAGATATTCTGCATTAACTTATCGGCAGGCATTAAATGATAATCTCGAAATTATGGATTCAACAGCTTTTTCAATGTGCAGAGATAATAATCTGCCGATTATTGTATTTGATTTTTTCAAAGAGAAAAATATTGTTAAAGTTCTTCAGGGGGATGCTTCTATTGGAACTGTTGTCTCTTAAAATAAATCTTCTTTATTAATGCTTTGAAAAATAAAAAAGGAATAATTTGATAATGTTAAATGTATTTATTCTCCCTCCGGCTAGTGCGGGGGCTGCGATTGAAGCTTATAAACAGAGTGACTCTGTCGGTCAGGCGATTGTATGGATTCTCTTTATAGGATCTGTCTTTACATGGACTATTATGGTCGAAAAATGGATGACCCTCAGAAAAGCTAAAATTCTTGCAAAACAGTTTATGAAAGAGTTCCGAAATGAAGAATTTCCGCTCCGTTTATGGCTGAAAAGTAAAAAAAATGTTGACCCGGTAAGCGCTGTATACAAAAGCGGTGCCGCGTCTCTTGTTGAATTTTATGATGTTTCTGAAAATGAATCTTCCGCTTATGGTTCCGAAAAATTCCCGGTAAAAAAACTTTCCACCGCTGAAGTGGAATCCGTGAGAAGTGCTTTGGAAAGAGCCGTTTCCGATCAGATTCTTCTGATAGAAGATAAAATAGGCCTGCTGGCTATTGCCGTGAGCGTAAGTCCGTTCTGCGGACTTTTCGGTACCGTATGGGGGGTTATGATGGCTTTCTGCGGTCTGGCATCTCAGGGGCGCGCCGATATTTCCGCTATTGCTCCGGGGGTAAGTGGTGCTCTGCTTACTACTGTTGTCGGCCTTCTCGTGGCTATCCCATCTCTGATCGGATATAACCTGCTTACAAATACTATCAGACAGCTTACTGTCTATATGGATAATTTTGTTGAAGAATTTATGGCAAAAATAAAACTGGAGCAGCATAACTGATGGCAAGACAGAAACAGAGATCTCAATTAACTGCTATAAGCGATATTAATATGACTCCGCTTATCGATTTGACCTTTCTGCTCCTTATTATCTTTATGATTACTGTCCCTCTGCTCGAATATGGTGTGAATGTTAATCCTCCGAGTATGAACGCTGAACCTCTGCCTGATGAAAACAGTAAAGTTATAAATCTTGATGCAGACGGGAATATTGTCTTTAATAAACAATCCTATCAGAAAGATGTATTGACCGAAGAACTGAAAAAACTGCTCGAAAAAAATCCAAAAACAATTATTATGATAAGAGCAGACGGCTCAAGACCCTATAAAGAAGTAATGCAGGTGATGAAAGCTGTTAAAGATGCCGGAATTCAGGAAGTTTCTCTTGTAACTCAGGCTGAGGACGAATAAAATTATTTTTAATAAAGGAAAAATATATTATGAATAACAAAAAACGAAATGACGGAAGAGCACTGAATGAATTAAGAAATATTGAAATTATTCCGGGATTCCTGAAAAACTGTTCCGGTTCAGCTGTTATCAGCTTCGGAAATACCAGAGTCTTATGTGCCGCAAGTGTATCTACGGACCTGCCGCCATGGATGCGTTCGGAAAATGCTTCAGGCGGATGGGTGACGGCTGAATATCAGATGCTGCCGGCTTCAACTGTACCAAGAGGACGCAGACCTACAAAAGGCCCTAATGGACGCTCTCAGGAAATTCAGAGACTTATAGGCAGAAGCCTTAGAGCCGCTGTCGATTTGGAAAAACTCGGCCCGAGAATGGTAAATATAGATTGCGATGTTCTTGATGCCGACGGTGGTACCCGCTGTGCCTCAATCTGCGGGGCAATGGTCGCTCTCCAGCTGGCTCTGGCTCCGTTAATTGCTTCAGGTGAACTTGAAGAAAACCCCGTTGTAAATAAAATTGCCGCTGTCAGCGTAGGAAAAGTGGAAGAAGATATTGTTCTCGATTTGTGTTACGAAGAAGACAGCAGAGCGGAAGTTGATATGAATGTCGTTATGACTGAAAACGGTGAATTTATTGAACTGCAGGGCACGGCAGAAGGAAATCCTTTTCTTAAATCTGAACTTTCTGATATGCTTGATATGGCTGAAAAAGGAATTCGTGAAATAATTCAGATTCAGAATAAAGTTATCGCGGAGGCAGGAGCATGATCGGGCGTTTAGCAGGAACTCTGATTGAAAGTGAATTCACTAATATTATGATTGATGTTAACGGGGTAGGGTATCTGCTTCATATCCCTATGAGTACTTTTGATACATTGCCGAGAATCGGTAATAAAGTGTCCGTTTACACTTACCTTCATGTAAGAGAAGATGCACTTGAACTTTTCGGATTCGCAACTAAGGAGGAAAAACAGCTCTTTCTTCTTCTGATTTCCGTTTCCGGTATCGGACCGAAAGTGGCTTTAAATATCCTAAGCTCCATGACCGTTAAAAATTTCTGTTCAACCATTGCCAATAGTGATGTAAAAGGTCTGAGCCGTTTAAAGGGAATTGGTAAAAAAACTGCCGAACGCCTGGTGCTCGAACTGAAAAGCAAAGTTGTTACAATTTCTCCTGAATCAAAATTCGGGAATGATGATATCCCTGATTCTAAAGCTGAAGTTATTGAACAGGCGGCCCTGGCTCTGGTTCAGCTGGGATTGAAATTCGAACAGGCTTCCGACAGTGTCAGAAAAATTGCTAAAAAACTTGATGATAAGGAATGCTCAACTGAAAATCTTATAAAACTGACTTTAGCGAGTATTAATAAATAATTATGATGATTGTTCTTTCAATGTTTCTTTTTATCGTGGCTATGGTTATCATGGAATACTGGTCTATTACATGGGTAATGGAGCATACAAGTACCTGGAAAACTCTCCTGATGCTCCTGATTAGTGCTATTCTCGGAGCCGGTATCGCAAGAAATAATGCTAAAAATTCAATTAAAAATCTGATGAAAGGTATGGCAAACGGAAACCCGGGTCAGGAAATGTTTAATGCCGTCGCAATGTTTGCTGCTTCAGCTCTGTTTATCTTCCCGGGATTCTTTTCCGATATTATTGCATTACTTCTTTTTATCCCGTTATGCAGAAATCTTATTTTTAAAACCTTTTTTGCCAATTCCACTGCAGCATCTGAATTTTCTAAAGGCTATAATTCTTCCGCCGGCTTTAATAAAAGAACAAGTTATAATAACGATTCCGCTTCCGATGTCGTTGATATTGTCGCTGAAACAGTTGAGGATTCAAGTGAAGTAAAACTTATTGCTGATGATTCAGTATAACTCGAATGTTTCACTCTGAATAAACTTTTCTGCTTATACTTTTTATACCCGGATATATTATATGAAACCTTTTCTTAATACTTATCTTAAAAAAAGAGCCTCTTTCAGGAATATTATGCCTCACTTCGGGCATCCTCTATACGATGCGGCTCTTGTTATTCCGGCTATGTCTGAAAATAATTTTATTGACCGGACTCTGCTGTCTTTAAAAACTGCTATGAATTTATGCAGCAAAAAAATCTTAATGCTCGTTATTGTTAATAATCCGCCACAGGAATCATGCAGAAATTATAACGAAATTTTTGAAGATAACCAATTGCTTCTTGAAAAACTTTCAGACAGAAAATTTGATGATGAAACTTTCAGGCTGTTCTATATTGACGCGTCAACTCCGGGAAATGAAATACCTGCAGATCATGGAGTCGGCGGTGCCAGAAAAACAGGCTGCGATTCTGTTCTTAAATACCTTGACTGGAGCGGAAACCCGCTGATTTTCTTTCTTGATGCTGATACTATTGTCCCGGATAACTACTTCTCTGCCGCATTTGACTTTTTTTCGGAAAATAAGGATATTGCAGGAGCATATTTTAAATATCATCACCAGAAAGGAGAAAGTGACGCTGCGGAATTTGCCATCAGGCTTTATGAGGAATATCTCAGACACTTTGTTGAATCTTTGAACTACACCGGTACTCCTTATGCATATCAGGCTGTAGGTTCAACTATTGTGTGCAGAGCTGAAAACTATGTTAAAGCCGGCGGTGTAAGACCTAAACAGGCAGGGGAGGATTTTTATTTCCTCCAGGCTCTATGTAAAACATCTATGGTGCATCTGCCCATTAGAGAAATATCTTCATGTACTATCTTCCCGTCTTCAAGACGCTCTTTCAGAGTTCCTTTCGGTACGGGAGCTAAAATGAATGATTTAATTCCTGCTGTCGCCGGCTCAGACTGTTTTAACCAGCCGTTTTTCTATAACCCCGAAATCTTTAAAATCCTTAAACAGATTATAGATTTGACAAATAATAAAACTCTCTTTTCCGAACCTGAAAAATCTGTTGATCTTCTCCCGCCACCCGCTCAGGATTTCCTTGAAAAATACAAATTTTTAAATGCCTGGAACCGTATTCTTGATAATACTCCTGATGATCCGAACAGACTTGTTCACGCTTTCCATACCTGGTTCGATGCATTTAAAATACTTAAATTCGTCCACTTCTGCGAAGCACCCCCTTATTCCTATAAAAAAACATCACAACCATATTATCCTTAAAAATATTGATTATTCCGACACTACATTAGGCATAATATGCACCTGCAATCAATCAGGATTACAGAAGACTGTCACAGATTTAACAGGCACAAGAACATTCATATATAATGAAAAACAGTAATTGACAAGAGAGGCAATCAATGCTACATTCGGAGGTCCTACAACTGTGTTTAATAAGACCACCAACAGAATATACAAGACCATGAGAATGACCGGACGATACAAAAGTATAAACATCGGCAGTGAGTCTTCCGTCCCAACATACGATGACGACGGAAACTGCACAAGTGCTACCCTGGGAACGCCGGGCACCAGCTCGGCATGGACCTTCACCTACAATGCCGAAAACCGTCTTGTCGTTGCTGAAACACTTAACGGCTCTGGTACAGGTCCTCAATTGGGGCGCAGACTTGAATTTAAATATGATTACAGAGGACGCCGTTATTCCAAAAAAATCTATACTAAAACAAACGGTTCTCTCTCTTTTGAAAAAGAATACCGTTTTGTATACGACGGTTACAAGTGTATAGCTTCTTATGTGCGTGACAATGAAAACAGTGACTTTCAGCTTATAAGCAAATATCTCTGGCATAACGATCGTCTCTACCTCGTATTCCGGGATAATGCAATGACTCCCTATTTTCCTGTAACTGACTCAAATAAAAATATAACAGATTATATAGATGAATCCGGACTCATTGCCGCACATTTTGAATACTCACCATTCGGAAAGATTATATCAGAAAATGGATCAATGCCCGAGAAGTTTGCATTCCGTTTCTCATCCGAATATAACGACTCAGAGACAGGACTTGTGTATTACAATTACCGTTACTATGATGCGGATATGGGAAGATGGATTAATAGGGACCCGATTGGTGAAGATGGTGGAAATAATTTGTATGGGTTTGTTGGGAATGATGGGATTAATCGGTGGGATTATTTAGGAATGGAGTGGACAGTAACTAGAGAAGGTAAAGCAAGAGCAAAAGCATGTAGGGATTCTACCAAAGACAAATGGACTGACCTTGCTAAAAAAGTCGGTTTAGGAAGTTCATATTCGGAAATTTTAAAATGGCTAAAACTCCCTAATGGCAGTAACATTACACCTGGTGATGTTGGTGATAAATTTAATTTTTCTGTTCCAAATACTGTATATATAACATATGGTGATTTAACAGCTATTCCTGGAGGATTTTCACCGAGAGCAGCATCCATTGATGCAATGAATGCTCGTAAAGCAATCTATGAAGAAAATGGTTATTTGGTAAAACCAGCAGTAGAGCCAACTAGCCTTGCTGTTATAAATTCTGTACTTCAAGATAAAAATATTGCGAAATGGGCTCATGCAGGACATGGATATGTGACTATTTACAGACCTACTGGAGGAAAGCCAATCTTTTGGTATACTGGTAAAATTATAC
>Ga0256913_10000511_pt1 | contig 20096 bp, 22 predicted proteins | sample Axial_MatmetaG_FD_185970 | JGI IMG/M metagenome (GOLD analysis project Ga0256913, IMG submission 185970) | Deep-sea worm associated microbial mat communities from Axial Seamount, Juan de Fuca Ridge, Pacific Ocean - Axial_Mat | ecosystem: Environmental > Aquatic > Marine > Oceanic > Microbial... | reverse complement strand
ATCAGAACTGACCCACGTGATTGCCAAAGAATTACGCAAGCACGGTATTTTTGCCAAACCCATCCATATCGACAATTTTTACAACACCCTGCCTTTGGAACGGACGGAATGGCGCATCAAAAACGGCATTGAAAAAGTGGTGGGTATGAATGAATACAAATGGGATGAGATCAACCGGGTAATCGATGATTTTAAAAACAACCGGAAATCGTCCATGCCCTGTGTGGATTTGGTCACCGAACAGGTGGACACGCTGACTACGGATTTCAAAGGAGTCGATATGCTGATCATGGACGGCTTGTACGCCATCAACACCGAAGGCGTGGATTTGCGGGTGTTCATCGAACTGACTTACCACGAAACCAAAAAAGCCCAGAAAGACCGCGGCAAAGAACCTCAGAACGAATACCGCATGCGGGTGCTTGAACAGGAGCATAAACAGGTACAATCACTGAAAAGCAAAGCAGATTTGCTGGTAAACATGGATTATAAAGTTATCCCTGCCATTCACTAATCAGGGAGAACTAATACTGTCATTAGATAGTAATCAGGCACTTAATTGTATAAAGCTCATCAGTATATGAGCTTTTTTTATTATATTTAATGCATTGTTTAACCAAAACTCACTATCACTATGAAAAAGTTATTCTCTGCATTTTTCATCATGATAATTACATTTCCGGTTATCGCACAGGAAGTTTGTAGTAATTACTCTCCAGTTGCTTCACCGGACGGAAATTATCTCTATTTCAGCTCAAACCGCATGGACGGTACCTTTTTTATTTACAGAAGTAATATTAACGGAACAAATGTTGAACGTTTAACATCAGGTTACCTCCCTGAGTATTTCCCAAAATTAAATGCTGATGGAACTAAATTGGTATATCAGCAAAACAGTGCCGGATCAACGGCAGAAATTTTTATTATCAACACGGATGGAACCAACCAGACAAGACTGACTGATAATAGCATACATGACGGCAAACCAAGTTTTTCGCCCGACGGAACTAAAATTGTCTTCGAATCATGGGACGAACCGGAAACAAAAGAAGAAATCTTTATTATGAATGTTGACGGAACCGGCAGAACACAATTAACAAACGTTGAAGGGCTGGAACGTCAAACGGGACCTGTATTTAATCCTTCAGGAACAAAGATATACTTCCGCCAGGGAATTAACGCCAATTCCCACATCATCAGTATGGATCCTGACGGTTCAAATTGGCAAGACATCACCAATCCGAATGAATTTGGATATGACGACATGTATTTAAGCTTCAATCCGGAAGGAACAAGGCTGCTTTTTACAACTACAGAGTGGAATGGCCATGACGGGCCCTTTGACATTGTTTCCTGTAATCCTGACGGGTCAGACTGGCAAAGGTTAACCATGAGTACAGATGGTGACGGCAGCAGTTATAGTGCTTGTTATAGTGCGGACGGAAGTAAAATATTCTATGGTAGTGATAAACTCAATGACGAGTTTATATGGGATATTTTTTCCATGGACAGCGACGGACTTGATAAAATGATGGTAGTAAGCTGCAGTAATTCAGGCATTAATCCCCCTGAAGCCAACACCAAGCTGCTTACATGCATACCCAACCCTATTGTAAATGAAGGATTTATCACAATAAATATTACAGATCCGAAAAATGTGTCATTCACAGCAACAGATCTTTCAGGAAGAACAGTTTCCTTTGATTACTCTATTACCAATGAAGGTATTTTAATACGCAGGGGTAATTTACATCCGGGAATGTACATGTTCAGGATCGGTATCGGATCCGGTCAGTATGCAACGGGTAAATTGATAATCAGGTAATTGATTAAATCAATTCGCTCATAAAGATACAGCTTTAAGCAGCTAATGTTTTAAGTTTATCATTTATTCGGGTCGTCCACATCTTTCACCAGCAGGGTTAAAAATCCGGCCAGGATCATGGAAGCACCTCCCAGAATCAGTGCATAAATGGCATGTCCGCCGGCAATATCCCGTACAAAGAAACCGAGGATGCTGGCTGCCAGAATTTGTGGAATTACAATGAAAAAATTGAAAATTCCCATATAAATACCCAGTTTGTGCTGCGGTAATGAACCTGTGAGGATAGCATACGGCATCGCCAGGATGCTGGCCCACGCCAGACCGACACCCAGCATGGAAATGATCAGCAGATTCGGACTGTGAAAGAAATAAATGGAGATCAACCCCAGTCCTCCGGCCACCAGAGCAATCAGATGCGTGATCTTCCGGTTAGTGTATTTAGCCAATACCGGTAACAGAAAAGCTACAGCTGCAGCAAAACCATTATAAACGGCAAACAAAATTCCTACCCAATCAGCACCTGCATTATATTCCTTTTGTATTGTCTGCATTCGTTTTAATACTTTAGGAGCAAGTTTTAAATCAGCCTGTTTTGTTGAATCTGTAAAAAATTTGGCAACACGTATTGAAGAATTTACATGCTGCTGACCAATCTTAAATTTTTTATTATATGATTTTAAATCCTTTTTGATATCCTCTAATTGAGCTATGTCTTTTATATTATCATTACCTGAATTATTAAAGTTTTCAAATGATTTAGAAAGTGCCTTTAAAGTTTCCGGATAGAGTTTCATATCATATTTTGCACTTGTTACTCCAGCTGTTGTATAAATCCACATGGCGAACAGGGCAAACCACGAGAAAAACTGAACCACCGCCAGCTGCTTCATCGTGGCAGGCATTTTAAACAGGTCGTTGATTACTTCCACAAAACCGTTTTTCTCATTACCCGATTTCACAAGAGAGCCTGCCAGAAGCTGAACCAGACCATACACCATCAGGCCGAAGCCAAGGATGTACAACTCCGCTTCAAGTTCAAAATAATATACCAGAAAAGCCATCACAGCTCCTCCGATCAGCCAGAAGACACTGCTTTTTAAAAACCTGCCTGCGGGTAAAATCTCATCCGCTTCGTGCTCTGCCCTGGCAATCTCTTTCCGTTCTTCCTGAAATGCTTTCATCTCTTCAGGTGAATACTCTTTGGTACGTAACACTGTCCATAAAACAGCTATGAAAAAAGTAGCCCCACCGATATAAAACGAATATTTCACCGAAGGCGGAATCATCCCTTCCGGAGCCGTATTGGCAATACCCAACCAGTTGGTCATGATGTAGGGCAATGCCGAAGCTACAACAGCACCGGTGCCAATGAAAAAACTCTGCATGGCAAATCCGCTGGTACGCTGCTCGGACGGCAACATATCACCCACAAAAGCCCGGAACGGCTCCATAGAAATATTGATGGATGCATCCATAATCCACAGCATGCCCGCCGCCACCCACAAAGCAGGTGAATTAGGCATGATAAAAAGTGCCAGAGAAGCCAGGATAGCCCCCACCATAAAATAAGGCCGCCGCCTGCCGAACCTGTTCCATGTATTATCGCTCATATGTCCTATGATGGGCTGGATAATCAAGCCCGTCACAGGCGCGGCAATCCACAGGATCGGAATGTCATCAACATTGGCGCCGAGCGTTTCGAAGATCCGGCTGACATTAGCATTCTGTAATGCAAATCCAAACTGGATACCCAGAAATCCGAAACTCATATTCCAGATCTGCCAAAAACTTAGATGTGGTTTCTTTGCCATAATCTTACTCCTTATTTTTTGTGTCAATGATGATAGTTACGGGACCATCGTTTACCAGTGCCACTTCCATCATGGCGCCGAACTCACCTGTACCGACAGCTTTTTCAAGCAATATTTCCAACTGCTTTACAAACTTTTCATATAACGGGATGGCAGTTTCAGGCCTGGCAGCTTTGATATAGGAAGGCCTGTTCCCTTTTTTAGTGGAAGCATGTAACGTAAACTGACTAACAACAATAGCGTCGCCTCCGGTATCTTTCACCGACAGGTTCATCACTCCTTCTCCGTCATTAAAAATACGCAACCGTGTGATCTTTCCTGCCAGCCATTCAATATCCTGATCCGTATCCGCTTCTTCTATACCCAACAGGATAAGTACGCCTTTGCCAATCTCTGAACGAACCTCTCCTTCAATGGAAACCGAAGCTTTTGAAACCCTTTGAATAACCGCCTTCATATTTTTCCGTTTAACCACTGCAATTTATTAATTTTACCGAAAAGATAACAACATGACCCGATTAAGTGTAAACATCAATAAAATAGCCACTTTGCGCAATGCGCGGGGCGGCAATCTGCCTGATGTGCAAAAGGCAGCCGTTGACTGTGAACGTTTCGGCGCCCAGGGCATCACTGTGCATCCCCGCCCCGACGAAAGGCACATCACCCGAAAAGATGTGGAACTACTGCGTCCATTGATCACCACAGAATTTAATATTGAAGGCAATCCCACACCTGAATTCATTGAACTTGTACTCCGGCACAAACCCGAACAGGTAACACTTGTTCCCGATGATCCGAACCAACTTACTTCCGACCACGGATGGGATACCGTCAAGCACAAAGATTTTCTGGTGGACGTCATTGCCCGCTTTAAGGAAGCAGGTATCCGCACTTCCATTTTTGTTGATCCCGTTCCGGATATCGTGGCGGCTGCCAAAGCCACAGGAACTGATCGCGTGGAACTGTACACCGAAAGTTATGCAGCCGACTTCCCCAAAGGAAAAGAAACGGCCATTGCCCCTTTTGTCGCTGCGGCCAAAACAGCAAAAGAAGTTGGCCTCGGGTTAAATGCCGGCCATGACCTGAACCTCGACAACCTGAACTATTTCATCAGGAACATACCGTGGACAGATGAAGTATCCATTGGCCATGCCCTGATCTGCGATGCTCTTTATTACGGGCTGGAAAACACGATACAACTTTACCTGAGAGAATTACGACTGGATTAGTTTCTTTCACAAACATTTACGGGAATGACACCACAAGACATTATCCTGAAACCCATCGGTATTATACATACCCCTTTTGACGGGACGGAAAAAATACCGCGGCAGGGACGGTTTTCAGAAGAGGCTGCCGGTTATGCTGAAATTTTTGAGGAATATACTGCGGGGCTGAAAGACCTTAACTCTTTTACCCATGCTCATCTGATTTTTTATTTCCACAAACAGAATGAGCAACTGAAATTGCTGCAATATCCTGCCAAAGGCAAAGACATTCGTGGTGTGTTCTCTGTCCGCAGTCCGCTCAGGCCTAACAAAATCGGTTTGACTATTGTGAAGATAACTTCCGTGGAAGGCAACAAAGTGCATTTCACAGGTGCCGATATGATAGACGGCACACCTCTGCTCGACATCAAACCTTATGTTCCGGAAATTGACAGTTACCCGGATGCAGGGAAAGGGTGGTTCGATCAATTATAACCGGGGATATTACTTACATTTTGTCAGTTTAAACCGAAAGGTACAAGAATTGATCTGCTTTTTTTAAATAAAAGGAGATCGAACTATGAGTAAATTTAATGATATAATCAACGGAGGCACACCGGTTTTAATTGATTTCTCGGCCGAATGGTGCCAGCCGTGCAAAATGATGCCGCCCATACTGAAAGATGTAAAAAAGCAGTTGGGCGACCGTATCCGTATTCTGAAAGTAGATGTAGATAAAAACCCTGCCATTGCCCAAAAATATCAGATCAGGAACGTTCCCACATTGATGGTATTTAAGAACGGGCAGGTCGTCTGGAGACAAGCGGGAGTAATCCCGGCCCCACAACTGATACAGATGCTGCAACCACATGTTTAGTTCCGGATATCCCGACTACTTTGGTGTGAAATACACACACTTACAGAAATTTATGGTATAATACTTGCAAGTCTCACAGCAACGTAAAAGTATAAGTTTATGCGTGCCATTTCAATTTTTCTGTTTCTTCTCATCCCCGTTTTATTTGCCTGCCGGAAAAGCGATCAAGTACCTCAAAAAGCCGTGGCAGCCACCCTGTACGACTACACAGGCCTTGACGGCTGCTCATGGGTAATTGATATAGAGGATGGCAGTGGAATCAGTGAAATCGCCAGTTTTCCCGATACACCGGTCGAACTCAAAGACGGAAAAAAGGTTTGGGTTACCTACAAAAAAGCCGACTCACAAACAAGCATCTGCATGGTTGGGCCACGGGTGGATCTCACAGGTATCTGGGAAAGAGATTAAACACTTTTTAAACCTGTATGACGTCGGAAATTTTTCCCGGGATTCTTCCGAATATCATCCTCTTTCACTTCACCGATTACTCTCATAAAATCTCTGACACAGACTATATAAAATTTATACTGATTCAAAATTAAGCACATTGTTTTATGCCCTACTTTTGGTGTTTTATTTTTAACACCAAAATTTATTAACCTATATTAAAAGACCTTTCTAATGAGAAAATTAACAGCTTTATCATTAGCCGTAGCATCCCTGTTTTTTCTTTCAGGAAGTTTGCAGGCACAAGGGGTTTCCAGTGAAACTATTGCTACTTTGACCGATGTCCAGAAATACTACAGAGCACTCCATATTATGGTGATGTTGCTGGCCGGTTTCGGATTTTTAATGGTATTCGTCCGTAAATACGGCCGCTCGGCACTGACAGCCACTTTTTTACTGGTAAGTGTTGCCATTCCACTTTATTATTATTTCGGTGATTCAGGCGTTTTCGGTGACAAAGGAAGTCAGATCGATACGCTGATCCTGGCAGAATTTGCTGCTGCCAGTTTGCTGATTACAGCGGGAGCAGTGTTGGGAAGGCTGAAAATGCATCAATACCTCATCATGGGGATATTGTTCATTCCGTTTTATATGTTCAATGAATGGATTATGCTTGACAGCGGATTCGGATTAATTGACAAAGGCCAGTTTGTAGACACCGGCGGATCCATTGTTATTCATGCTTTTGGCGCCTTGTTTGGTCTTGGTGTGGCCCTATCAATGACCACCAAAAACGAATATGATGCCGCCATTGAGGCAGACGCCACAAGCGATCGTTTTGCCCTGCTTGGCAGTATGATGCTATGGATATTCTGGCCAAGTTTCTGCGCTGCCCTGGTTATTCCCGAAGAAGTTGTATTAACTGCCGTCAATGTTATTCTGGCTTTAAGTGGTGCCACACTGGCAACAGCTTTCATGTCGCAAAGATTACGAGGAAAATTCGATGCTGCCGACATTGCCAACGCTTCTCTGGCCGGTGGCGTAGCCATAGGTTCTGTTTGCAACACGGCATCACCCACCGAAGCTATCCTTATTGGTGTGGCAGCAGGCGCCATTTCCACTTTCGGTTTTGCCATGATCCAGTCACGGCTGCAAAAAGGACTTAAAATTGTTGACACATGCGGCGTTTCCAACCTTCATGGAATTCCGGGATTATTCGGCGGGCTTGTTGCCCTGATTGTGGTTTCCGGTATCAATTATACGGCTCAGCTAACAGGCATTGTTCTGACTATTGTTATTGCCGTGATTGCCGGACTTATCTCCGGAAAGATTCTTCAACTATTCGGACACCGTAAAGTTCCATACACGGACAGCGAAGAGTTTGAGGTAGTGGATTAAAGCAATATTAACTACTTTTAAAAGCAGTTAGTTTAGTTTTTGTGTTAATTTGTACATGCAATTGTTTTATCGGAAATTCGGGAATAAAGGAAACCCGCCCCTGATCATCCTGCACGGGCTTTTCGGAATCTCGGACAACTGGGTGACATTTGGAAAGCGGATGGCGGAAGAAAGTTTCGAAGTGTTCATCCCCGACCTGCGCAATCATGGCCGGTCAGAGTGGTCGGACGACTTTAACTATCTGGCCCTCACCAACGACTTATACGATTTTATAGACGCGGAAGAGATTGAAAACCCCGTTTTACTGGGCCATTCGATGGGCGGCAAGGTGGCCATGCGTTTTGCCGTCAGCTATCCCGACCTGGTGCAAAAACTCATCATTGTGGATATGGCTCCCAAACCGTATGATGTCAAACAACAGCATCTAAACATAATCAGGGCTATGCTGGATCTCGATCTTACGAAAATAGAAAGCCGCACCGAAGCCGAACAACAACTGGCAACAACAGTCACCGACCAGCGCATCCGGCAGTTTATCCTGAAAAATTTGTACCGAAAAGACAAAAACACCTTTGGCTGGCGACTGAACCTTACGGCCATTGCCCGCAACCTACAGGATATGTCGGATACCATTCCGGAAGAGAGCAGGTATGCCAAGCCTGCGTTGTTCATCAAAGGCGCCTTATCCGACTATATCCTGCCTGAAGACACAGCATTAATCCTACGTCATTTCCCACAGGCAGAAATAATTCCAATTTCCGGTGCTTCGCACTGGGTGCATGCCGATGCACCGGAGGAATCTTATCGGCATATAACCCGTTTCTTATCCGGAAACTCAACACAAAAAAACACGGAACACGATGACCAACCTGCTTGACGATATTATCCAAATAGCTTCCGAACAGCACTTCGATGATATCCTGTTGCAGGCACAATCGCTGCAAAACATGCAAAACGGTGATGATTTTATAGAAGTGGTCGTACTGGGGCAATTCAAAGCAGGTAAAAGCTCACTGATTAACAGCTTTTTGAAGGAACCTGTCCTGCCGGTAGGTGTACTTCCGGTTACAGCTGTCATCACACGGCTAAGCTATGGCCCGGAGAAAAAAGCATCCGTCACTTTCCTCGATGGTAAAAAGCTGGAAATCGAGCCGGAGCAAATCAGGGGTTTCATTACCGAAAAAGACAATCCGGAGAATACAAAACAGGTCAGTCTGGTGGACATTGAGCTGCCGGAACTAACACGATTTAAGAACATCCGGTTCGTTGACACACCGGGGCTGGGAAGCGTTTACACACACAATACGGAAGCAACGCAAAAATGGTTTAAAAATATTGGTGCTGCCATTGTTGTTATCAGTGTTACGCAACCTTTGTCCGAAAACGACATGGAGCTTATCCGGTCAGCTAAGGAACAAAGCCCGGAGGTCCACATCGTCCTCAGCAAAACCGATCTGCTTCGGGAAACGGAATTGCAGGATATGGAAAACTTCATTGAAGAAAAAAGCCGGCAGGTATTCGGTCAAAACTTTACGGTTTACCCTTATTCGGTCATGCAAAATACACGGACATTCAGCCATGCCATTATAAAAGACGTGTTCAAAAAACTCTCGTCTAAAGCCAGAGACACCAACCGGCGTATTTTCGAACACAAACTGCAATATCTCCGCCACCTGACAAAAAGCTATCTGGAAATACAGCTACAGTTGCAAAACAAACAGGAGGAGGAACGTGAGGTGTTAAAAGACCAGATCATTGACCAACAGTTGAAACTGGATTATATCAAACGGGAGTTATCATACATTACCGAAGATTACAAATCAGCAGCACGACAGAAGCTGGAAGAACTGATTATTGACAAATACCAAAATGTTCTTATTCTCCGGCTATCGGAAGAACTGGATGAAAACTACAACAATTGGAAAGGACATCTCGGAAAGGTCTCCGGAAAATATGAAACCTGGATCAAGGAGGCGATGGCCTCCGCCATGCTGGACGTTGACCGTAGTGAGCGTAAAGACATGCAACAATTTTTGAACGAAGCCTGTAAGCACTTTAATCATTATCTGGGTGGTTTTCGTGAGCGGCTGAACCAGAACATGCAAAAAGTACTTGGTGTTTCTATGCCCGATGATCAGTTTGAAGTAGAAGTAAAGCTTATGGAAAAAGCCAATATTTCTGTTTCGTGGGCTTTTGAAAGCCACATAGACCTTCTTTGGTTTCTGATCCCTATGCCCCTTTTCCGCAATACAATCAAAAAGTATTTTCTGAAACAAATACCGTTAGAAGTAGAAAAAAACCTCCACCGTCTGGTCTCGTTACTCACTGTCAACATGCAAAAGGAGATTGATAAACTGTTTGTTCAGTCGGTTAGTTATGTAACCACAGAATTAGAAAAGATAAATCAGCTGCTTAACAACCTTCCTGCAGGGAGCCGGACGATCAAGGAACAGTTGTTACAACTTGGTCATGATTGACTTCTACTATGCTATATCTTCGTAAGTTCGTTTGTACACTCTTTTCGAGACCCCGATACTGAACTCATAAAGTAAAACCAAAGGGATAACTACCAGGATCTGGCTGAACATGTCAGGTGGCGTGATGATGGCTGAGAGAATAAGTAAAATAACAAACATGTATTTTCTGTTCTTTTTCAGAAAATCAGGGGTAATCACTCCTATCTTTGTAAGGAAGTAAACCAGGATCGGCAATTCAAATACAATACCCACGGCAAAAGTTACGGAAACCACAGTGCTGATATAAGAACTCAGTGAAATCTGGTTGGCGACGTTTTCACTTACCTGGTAGGTTCCCAGAAAGTTTATCGTCAGCGGAACAATAAGAAAGAAACTGAACAAAACGCCGAAAAGGAACAGCATCGTGCTTATTAAAATACCACCCCTTGAGTATTGTCTTTCATTCTCGTACATAGCCGGTTGCACAAACCGCCATATTTCCCACAAGATATACGGGAAAGCCAGAATAAATCCAGTCACGATGGAGATGTACATATGTGTCAGAAACTGACCTGACATTTTAATGTTAATGATCTGCAGTTTCATGTCGGTAATACACAATGCGTCAAGTGACAGATGCCTTCCGACCCAGCATAAAACCCGGTTGGTAATAAAATCGGAGCTGCTGGGAGCCAGGATGATATAATCGAAAATAATATGACGGTTCAGAAAAGCGATAACTGCCAGGACAACCACCGCAATAAGCGACCTGACAATATGCATTCTGAGCTCATCCAGATGATCCCAGAAAGTCATCACCTTCTCTTTTTCTTTTACTTCCTTTTTGGTATTCAGTTCTTCCATCTGTAAACTAAACTTCAAAAATATAAAAAAGCCCCTTCCAAAAGAAGAGGTTTATCTGACAAAGAAACCTCCGGGGTTTATTCAGGACAAAAAAAGAGCCCTTAACGGGCTCTTTGATTCATTAACATCCTCCTGCAGCAACAGCGGTTTTTTTCTTTCGTTTCACAACTACAGGTTTTTTCACAGATGAGCTCGTTGTGGCTGAAGCAGCACTACTGGCCGCCACTTTGGCATAATCATATTTCGGAACACCTTTTAAATAATCCTCATAAAATTTTGAATCAGCCAAATAGTCTTCATTAGCTTTGTAATAATCATAGCCGCCCAATAAAATTTTAATATTATCAAAACCCACTTGCCTGAACCACATCCACGGTCCATTGGCCTGAAGTTGATCTTCACCGTATAAAACAATTGTTTTGCTACTCAGATCTTTCAAATGCTGAATGTGTTCCTTATTCGTAAGATCATAGGCAGAAATATTTTCTGCTCCCGGGATATGTCCTTGTCCGAATATAAATTTATTGCGAATATCAATCAGTACAACATCTTTATTCACTTTACTTATAACGTCAGGTAACTGCCAGGGATAGAAATAAGCACTTGAATCATGCAACATCTCTATGCTTTGTTGAAGACTTAACTTATACTTAAACGTGGGTGGCTTTAGCGTAAGAAAGCCTATCAGGATAACCAGAACAAACAACAAGATAATGACCAGTGTTTTTTGGGGATTTCTTTCGTGTACGTGCATGGTTTTTATCGTTTTATAATTTAATTTTAAATCTTTTAGCTAACATCCACCTGCCGCAACAGCAGTTTTTTTCTTTCTCTTCACTGTTACTTTGGCTTTTTTGGTTGATCCCTGTTCTGCTTTAGCTCCGGTAAAATATATTTGAGCTCCTTTTCTGAATTCGAATAACGCCCACTCATCTTCGGAAGCGTCAGCAGACGGCTCTTTAGGCTGGATAATGGTTTCAATCCAATGATTAAGCCCGCCTTTCAATACATAAGTGTCTGAATAGCCCATCCTTCTTGTTAACACCCAGGCCTGGTCAGCTTTTATATCATCATTAGCGTAAAAAACAACTTTAACACCCGGTAATCCGAAATAATCCTGACTTGAGGGTGCAAGCAGGCTATCCAAAGGGATATTAACCGCATTTGTTAAAGAAAATTTATTGAAAGATTCTGCATCCCTTACATCCACAAGTTCCAGCGTAGGATCTTTATCAATAATTATCTTAGCTACCTGATCGGTAGTGACATATCTTGTTGGCTGAATAATCTCCCAAAGAAGCTTCTCAGGTTTTATCTGATTATATTCAGGTTCTTTATTAAGGAATAAAGTTCCTGCTGCAAGCAACAACATCAGAATTGTCAGGAAAATATAATTTCTGTTCATTGTTTTAGAATTTATATTCTTTAATATTTTTTCTCACTTTCTTCTCGATAAGCATGGTTACCCAAAAAGAAGCTAGAGCTATAATGGTAAACGCAAAGGCAAACCAGCCAGGCGGTATTCCGGTAACATCGGTAAGTGTCACATTTCCAAGATATCCACTATAATAAAAATCTTTGAAGAGCGGGAAAGCTTCTCCAAAAATAAAGATTCCCAAAAACAATCCAACCGTAAACACTAAAGCATCCAACTTACCAATGGCAATAGCTGTATAACTGGTACCGGGACAGAACCCCCCCAGAAGAAATCCGAATCCCATAACGACAGAGCCAAATATCATGGGGGCAAGATATGTAGGCAATATAAAGATCTTGTTCAGATCAATCCAGCCGAAATAGCCGAAGAAAAGTAGTCCTGTCATGGCTACAATCACCGCCGTAAAGAACACACGCAGAACAACAAAATTATATCCGTAAAATACACCGGCAATATTTCGGGAAGATGAAAAGCCGGAAGCTTCGAGAATAAAACCGAACGCTATGCCAAGAAGCAGGGCTATAACAAAATCCCAACCTCCACCGATTATTCCATTAGGTATTAAAGGTCCCATATCTTTATTTTTTTAGTTATATCCATAATTTTTTAAAGAACCAGGCAATCGCGTAGCCCGTGCCAAACAGCAAGAGCATAACAATAACCCCTCCTAGCGCAAAAGTTGCACTACCACTCAGTGCGGCACCACTTGAACAACCCCGGCCAAACTGGCTGCCAATACCGAAAAGAATGCCGCCTATCAGTGCTGCAATTAATCGTGTTTTTTTGGTAATCTTTGGTGATCTTTCCACTCTTAATTTTTTGACCCTGCCAAAAATAATACCGGAAAGCAATCCTCCGAAAAAGATGCCTAACGATTCGAACACTAACCAGGTATACATAGGCGAATGATCATCACTGATAAATTTGCTGTAATAAGCATTTTCTTCGGCATGAGCAGGAGAAATCACATCAGCAGTAGTAACCACAGCACTTTTTACAGCACCACTGGCACCCAATCCACGCCCGGTAATATACACGGTAAGTAACACAAGGATGCCAAGCAGTACACCTCCCAAATAAGGATTAATGTAGTGCTGTTTATTGTTGTTCATTGAATTATTTTCCATGATTAATGTGTTTTTATCAATATAAAAATCGTGTTATCTGCCCTGCTTCGACCATAACGAACCGGAAAACCAGACCACCGAATAAAATTAATAACGGAGGAAGCCAGGCCGGAACATGATAACCACGTAATTCAAGAGCTTCAAGTGTAGCCGGAAAAGCCAGGCCGAGAACAATAACAAAAACCCAGAAAGTTACCGTGAATTCTCCTCCGAGAAATAACGCTGCCGCTTCTGTTTTGACTGCCGAGCCTGCCAGAAATCCCATAAACATATGGATTATGAGGAATAGTTCCACGAGAATCAGAATAAGGTCAATGCGGCTTAATGCTTTACGTTCATGCTCATCTTTGGAAATCCACATAATGGCTGCCAGGCCGGTTGAAAGCCCTGACGTCAGGAACAACGGGCCCAGGATGGATGTGTTCCAAAGTGGGCGTGCATTGAATGCTGATAACAGAATACCCGTGTAAACACCGAGAATAATGGAAAGGCCCATCATAACCCAGGCCAGAGGTTTACGAATTTTGATAACCCACTCTTCGAACTTATTTAAGATGTCATATTTCCAGTCCCAGCCGGGCATCATCTCTTTCATATAACTTGCCACCCAAACAATGGACAGGGGCGTAATTATAAGAAGTGTCCAGGCACCCCACGACATTGGCGAGGTTATTCTGACGGTGGTATACAGCTGCCAGACATAAAGTTTGTGCGTCAAATCCCAGAACAATGCCATTAAACCAATTACCAAAGCAAAAGGAGCAATGACTGGTGCCCATACTACAGTGGCACGCATTTGCTTTTCTTTCCCCATAATCACATAATAAGCAGCAAAGAACAGAATTCCCGCGGCTAAACCTCCCAGAAAGAGATAAAGCGCGATCTGCCAGTGCCACATATGCAGGTAAGGATCAATATTGGGTAAATGACGTCCGCTGACAAATATTTCTTCTTTCATATTACAAATATTTTACCGGTTAAGTAAGAAAATATAATTGAGGTTTGGTTCCGGCCTCAGGGGCAAGCACTTTCCAATCTCTGTTTTTCAAAGCTTTGGAAACATCACTGTTCGGATCATCCAAATCGCCGAAATGCAGACAATGTGTCGGGCAAACCTCAACACAGGCAGGATCCTGTCCTTTGTCGACCCGATGTTTACAAAATGTACATTTATCCACATAACCATCCGGGTGAGCATAACGGGCATCATAAGGACATGATTCAATACAGGCACCACATCCGATACACTCTTCGTGTGTTACCATCACAATACCTCCTTCAACAATATGACTTGCTCCTGTGGGGCAACACCTTACACAAGGTGCATTATCACAGTGATTACAGCGTTCGGAACGAATTTCAATCTGAACACTCGGATAGCTTCCGCTAACACTCTCCACAATCCAGTCGCGGCAGTAACCATGAGGTACGTTGTTCTCTGTCTGACAAGCCACCACACAGTCGCCACACCCAACACATTTAGCAGTATCTATGGCCATTGCATATCTCATGATTCAACCTCCTCTCTTTTATTTGGATTTTCTTTTAAAAATGTAACAAAGTTTCCGCGCATTCCTGTTCCGCCCATAATCGGGTCAATAGCTACATTGGTAATCATATCTTCATCACTGGCTCCCCGGGCAAAGGCTCGCGTCAGTTTTTTATTTGAATGACCAAAACCATGGACCATATAAACCGAATCCCACCGGATTCGTTCTGTAACCCTGACTTTTACCGGAAAGTCGGAAACTACATCATCCTGGTTTTTCAACCATACGAAATCTCCGCTTTTTAATTCCCACATATCAGCAATTTTCGGATTGATCCATACATTATTCTCACTCATCAGATCCCAAAGATTATGGTTATTTGATGTTCGTGAGAAAGTATGCATCGGTGCTCTTCCGTATATTAACCTGTAATAATTCGGTGGTGGTTCCGGATGGGGTTTAAACACAGGAATAGGATCAAATCCCAAGTCTGCTAAATCAGTAGAATAAAGTTCAATTTTTCCTGTATTCGTATTAAACTCAAAATCTTCTCCTTCGGCAAGGTAAAGCGGGCCACTTTCACGTGGAAACTCTTTAACTCCTATTTTTTTCATCTCCTCGAGCGAGGTTCCAATTTGTTTAAGCTGCCAGTCAATGACTTCGGCATAATCATCATAATTGAAATACTCATGGAGACCTAAGCGTTCCCCTATTTGTTTTGCAATCCACCAACCCGGTTTTGTATCGTATTTTGGTTCTACCGCCGGCATACGCAACGCTACATTGGGTACTCTGTTCTGTGCCGATCTGATAAAATCATAACGTTCCAGATAGGTAGCTTCAGGCAATATTACATCTGCATAACCTGTTATTTCCATTGGCATGGTGTCCATAACCGCGATAAACTCTACCGAGTCTGCAGCTTTACTGAACAGTCTTTTGTCCGGCATGGATAACGGTAGATTTGTTCCACCAACAAACCATGCCCTTACCTGATGTTTCGGATTATTCTCCGGAATGGAAGCTTTAAGTATTTCTGTGGTTACTCCCATCGTAGCCAGTTGGTATTTACCGTCATTCAGATCACGCCATGTCCATTCAGGTTCCGGATATTCGGGTTGTGGAAAATGAGGAATGCTTTTCTTCTCGGCAAAATATAAACTTCCTCGTTTTCCCCAGGCACCCAATAATGCCGTTAAGATAGCCATAGCCCGCTCTCTTTGTGTATCATCACCGTACCATACCACATGCCGCCCCGGATGTATTACAACTGCCGGAGCTGCACCAGCCATTTCCCTGGCGGTTTTCCTGATTAAGGCGGGCTCAATGGTTGTAATCCCATAGGCCCATTCCGGTGTCATGTTTTTTACGTGCTCCTTAAGTAAATCAAAACCAAAAGTGTATTTATCAACAAATTCTTTATTGTAAATATCTTCATAAATCAGCACATGTATCCAAGCCATAATGAGGGCAATATCTGTTGACGGCTTGATGGGTAACCAATATTTCGATTTACTGGCGGCCGTACTTAACCGCGGGTCTACTGTGATGATTGTAGCTTTTTTATCAATTGCTTCGGACATCTCCTGAACCTGACTGTTGTGCATATTCTCCCCAATATGGGAACCAATCAGGACTAAACAGTTTGTGTCACGAATATCGGTGTTTTCGGGAGATCCGATATAAGCACCAAAAGTAGAATAATAAGCTACGGAACGCGGCCCTCTGCACTGAGCAAAGGCCGGTTCGGCGTTGGTTTCGGAACCATAAGCCCGTAACAAGTGCTCCAGATGACCGCCCGGAGTACCATGGTTAAAGAGCCCAAATGCTTCAGGGCCGTACTTTTCGGCCACTTCTTTCATTTTGTCGGCTACTTTATCCAGAGCTTCATCCCAGGAAGCTTTTCTGAAATAATCTTTTCCGTCTGAGCCGGTTTCACGAATTAACGGTTGTTTCAGACGGTCTTCGTCATAATACATACCGACACCTCCGGTTCCCCGGGGGCACATCCGGCCATTCGAATGCGGATCGTTTTTGTTTCCAATGATTTTACGCAATTTGCCTTTCTTATCGACATAAGCCCAGCCGGCACATTTCCAGAAACAGACCTCACAATAGGTAGGGTAAGGGGTCATTTCCTCATCACTTACAGGACCAACATCATCTTCTTTTCCAAGAATGCTTAATCCTTTAACATTCAATGAATGAAGACCTAATGCTGCTGCCCCGGCACCTGCTGCCGAAATTTTAATGAATTGTCTTCTTGATTTCATCAGCTATTTATTTTTCTATTACAGAAAGCGTTCGTTATATCCATGCAAACTCATAGGTTTAAGCTGTGTGTCACACAACTTATATATTCACATATGGTTATATGTATGGACAAAAATATAATCAAAAAACCGAAATAACCATTTTCCCGCAGCCTCTGTTGCACGATTCTTAATGGCTGATTCTGTGTGCGTTACAACACTTTCTTGACATTATGATACATATCATAATTTCATATCATATTGATTTTATGGCACTTAAAGAATTAATTTAAAAAGAAAATAAATAGTAGAGATGTGAATTTATAACAATTCTTTTGAGTTGATTACTTGGATGTTAAGAACTATTTTGAGTGTTTTTAAATTAGCCGGATTATAGAATTTTCTTTCAACTCAAAATAATTAGAGGCTTTTGATTAAGAAATGGAGTATAAAGATGAACAGACAAGCTATTTTTGACTTCTTTAAGTACTTATTCTTTAACTAAGTCACCTGTCAAAAATACTTTTACAAACTAAAATTAATCAATTGTGCCCCTACAAAGCATCCGGTTTCTTTTTACTAATTTTAATGCAGTTATTTAAGATACAAAACCCTAAAGTTATTGCTGCGCATACCACAACAATCAGGACAATTTTATCATATAACATTTCCGACAACCCAAGACAACACCCGAAATATCCTGAAATGATAAGGAACAGATAAGTCAAAAAAGTAATAGCTCCGAAATAAAAAACTGCATTTACTAATATTTTAATACCTTTTTTCATTTTATCAGATTTTAAGTTATCGTATGATTTAACTATCTCATTACAAATTTAAAGGTTTCTCCCTTGGTATTTTCATATAACACAGTGATTTTTAATTCTTTTAATTGTGTTTCTTTTATCTTTTTTATGTGACATCCGTTTGCTTTTCATGTATATATGTCGTATTTTTATGTGATATATCTCAAATCTCATAAAGAAGAACTACCGGAAACAACTATACTTTTGCAACTATGGAACCATGCGAATTATGTGCTATACGCTCAAAAGCCGTTCAAACCCTGACGAAGAAGGAACTGGAAATGCACCAGGAGAATTGCACCGAGTTGAAACATATGCCGGGAGAACGGATTATCAAAGAGGGATTAATATCCACACATATTGCCTATTTAAAAACGGGCTTAGCCAAAATTCACAAAAAAGGTATTAGAGGGACAGACCAGATACTTAAAATTGTTCAACCCGGAAGTTATATCGGCATCCAAACTGTCTTAACCAACAAAATTCACCAATATTCTGCTTCAACATTAAAAAAATCTGTTATTTGCTATATCGACACTGTCACTTTCAGAACGTTAATATTGCGAAACTCGGCTTTTGCTCACGAGTTGATTTTATATCTCTGTAAAGAAGAACTTATGTATTATAACCGTTTTATTAATGTACATCAAAAGCAAATAAACGGGCGCATGGCAGATACTATTTTGTTTTTTGCCGATGAAGTTGAAAAAAGTCATGACTTTATTATGCCGCTATCACGTAGCGACATGGCGGCCCTGATTTGCACAACGAGGGAAAGCGTCACCAGAGCACTTAAAGATCTTGTTGAAATAGGAACCATCAGTGTTAATGGTAAACAGTTCAATATTCTGAATTATGATCTATTAAAGACCCTCAGTAACAGCGGATAGAACAATCAATATATTAGAATTTATTTCATTTTTTTATTTCTGCAAGAACTTCACTTTTCCGGCTTCCTGCAATAGTTACCTATATTATTTTTCATAAGTAAACTCTTAAATTGATATTTTTGCTTGAAACATGAAGCGTGTGAGCACCACAAATTCCCGCAGATACTTTTTAAAAACAGCCGGAGCGCTGTTGGGCGGAGCTTTTTTTGGCTTATGGGGTATGATGGTCCGCTCGCAACAAAAAAACAAAACGCTAAAAACAGTTCGTGTCAGCCTGAATGATGACCGTCCTGTTTTGTTTCTTGACGATTGTATCGTCATTAACCAAAAAGAACAGCCGGTTGTTTTGTCTTCCTATTGCACACATCTGGGGTGCCGCATACAAACTTATGAAAACGGACAGCTTATATGTCCCTGCCATGGCTCCACGTTCGATCTGGAGGGCACACCTACCAAAGGTCCTGCCACCAGGTCACTGGAAAAACTGGCCTTTACTTTCAATCCGAAAACAAAAACCGTTACCATAGAAATCTGATATTGGCATGGTTAAAAAAAATATGGCCCTTTTCCTCTTTCGGACAAATCAGTCTGGCTCTGTTTATGATATGTGTGGTTTCAGGTATTTTCCTGGCTATTCCGTACGATGTTGACAACGCCTATACATCTATCAGCCTGATGTTGCTGCTTAACCCGGCAGCTACTTTATTCCGGAATATGCATTACTGGAGCGCCAATTTTTTTCTGGTGTTCAGCCTGATGCACATCTGGGATCATTTTTCGCGCAAAGCCAAAATAAAATTAAAATCAGGCATCTGGCTTCGCCTTAGTATCGGAGTGCTGATTATCTTGCTGGCCATGCTGACGGGGTTTTTGCTGAAAGCTGATGCCGACAGCCTGCAGGCACGGAGAATTTTGAATGATCTGGTGAGCGGTATTCCGTTTATCGGTTCGCTGTTGTCTGCCTCTCTGTTAGGAACAAGCGACAGTTTACAGGTGATCTACGTACACCATATTGCTACCTTCACGCTGTTCATTACCATTATTATCATGGAACATAACCGGACAATATGGCCCGGCCTTAAAGAAACTGTATGGGTTACGGTTTTTATAATGATTTTCAGCCTCCTTTTCAGTACACCCCTGCACGACAACCTCAACCCGGTGATCAAAGGACCCTGGTATTTTGTCGGATTACAGGAAATATTACACTGGCTCAGCACCCCACAGGTGTCTTTGCTGCTGATCATATTGCTCATTGTGCTTATTT
>Ga0256913_10000510_pt1 | contig 20098 bp, 10 predicted proteins | sample Axial_MatmetaG_FD_185970 | JGI IMG/M metagenome (GOLD analysis project Ga0256913, IMG submission 185970) | Deep-sea worm associated microbial mat communities from Axial Seamount, Juan de Fuca Ridge, Pacific Ocean - Axial_Mat | ecosystem: Environmental > Aquatic > Marine > Oceanic > Microbial... | reverse complement strand
AAACACAGCTTCTCCATTTATAGCAGTTACTATCACTTATATTTTATTACATTTTGTATTAAAAAAATACAATTCTCCTATAGATGTTATCTGTTTATATCCATTAGCACAGATATTCTGTGTGTTTTAGAATGATTCCTTAGGAATCTCGGGGAGAATGAGTGATAAACATTTCAGATTGAAGCATATTGAGTTATATAACTGTTTATCGGCATAATATATTTTAGCCATACAGCATAATTTATGTGCAGACTTATCTCTAAAATTCAGACTGAATTCGGTTATTTATTTTGCAGAAGAGTGCTTTTGGTAACTGTGGTACAATTCAACTCTTGTACTTTATATGCAAATGATTGTTCTATTTGCATACAACACTCCTATTACATCTACAGGATAGGGCTAAAGGGTAGTGACCCTAGGGAAATCATGAAATATTTCACAGACATTGGGAGTTTAACCCTAAATCAGAGGCTTAGAAACAAGTACACTATGAAGTGTACTGTGGGAACTTTTTTTTCTATATTATTAATTGTCATATTATTTTCTTGTATTCTTTTCCATAATAATATTCAGGTTTAAGTGTACTTTCACAACTTTTATTCACTACATTCCCTGGTTAATGATTTTCCAAAGTATGTACACAAGCATGTATTGTAATTGATACTTATTGGATGTAAACATTGTTAATACACCTGGCCTTCACATACAACCCCCCCCCCCCTCCCCCATGAAGAAACTTCTGTTTGTCTTTTATTCCATTTTTATTATGTTTTCTTGCTCCGGGAATATTGATGCCCCATGAACCTGATTTTATCTATTGGCTGATGACATCTGCGATGGTGTGTTCACCTGTCTTAAAAATATGATCATTAAGTTTGCCATGGTTTTTGTCTTGGTTTTTACTGTTGCAGAGCTGTCTTATTTTGGGTCACCCGAGGTTATGACATATATATATATATATATATATATATGTGAACACCCGCAATGAAAGTGAACATTTTCAGATCATAATAAGGAACTCAAATGAAAGTTTAACAGTCACTTGTCTATTTCAGACTAATCTTTTGAAAAAGAAGTTAGCATAAACTGAATCTAGAATCTATTTATACTGGCAGAAACTATGTCCATTGAGTTTGAATGAAACCGCTTTATACATATGCCTGTTTTTATATATTTTTGTAGATGTCTGTTTTATATCACATAGTGTTTTACATTGTTTTATATTCTGTGTAATAAAGATGTGGACCATATTTTAACACTTGGTCTATTTGCTGTATTGCATCGTATGTAATAAACCTAGTTACAGTTCTAATCTGCATGGTTAGTTTCATTTAAGAGTTTTCTTTGATAGTCTATTGTCATAATTTTTATTCATTTTGTCACGTATTCAGTAGAAAAGATTTTTTTCCGTAATAATATTCGTACTGTTTTTATACTTTTTTTGTGCACATTGTTTTGTATTACATGATACTTGTTTTAATATATTACCTTGTTTTATATTCTGTGCGATAAAGATGTGGACCTTATTTTAACACCTGGTCTATTTGCTGTCTTGCATTATATATACCAAAAAAACTAGCTTTTTGCATTCCAATATTTAGTGTAATCTGAGGTGGGACTTCATAAATGTATATTAAATCAAACTGAAGTCGTGTTAAATATGCTTTGTGAAAGTTTTCTATTTAAAAAAATCCATTTGTTATCAGTTATAGTATTAGCGGAATAAAATGAAACAACATATCGGTTGGTACAAATGTGATACAACTAGAAATCACAAGATGAGAATATACAAATGGAAATATTTGATTTAGCAGTTAAAACATTTGTATTCTCTATGTTTGTATTAATATTAGCTATAAAAGTATAAAATGATTGGTTTACACTCTTTGGACTCTCCTCAGGCGGCAAAAACAAACTGCCTTAAACTGTTCTTGAACTTTAATTCAGTGCCACAGGCATAAATTAACTTTAACAGCATACAAATAGACAATTTTTAGTGCAATTCACTCTTAATTATATGCTCATTTATATATTTTGTCAACAAGGAAATCACTTAATCCTCAGCATCACAACACCCTCTTATTCTCAATTGAACAATGAGCCAATTTTCATGTTCCTATAGTCACAGATCCGTATGGAAATATATATTATTTTTGATCCCAGCTTAGCCAAAATATTATTCAATCAAAAAGTTGATTGCTTATGAAATTTTTTTTTTTAACAAAATTGTATTTTGTTACCAGATTGGCAGCTTCCATTTTATAGACTAAAATATTCAAAACAAGCAGGGTACTATTTCTGATAGTCTTTTACGTTAATTATGTTAGCCATTTGAAGAAATGTAGCTTCATCTCTTCACCTTATACGATATAACGCACGTACTCCATCATGTTGTAAATATTTTTTTTAAAATAATTATTTAATCATTTCAGATGATTGACCCAGAATACAATGTGGTTTTTGAAAGTCCTGTCTTTCATTTGTTGTCACAAATTCGGTACAGTTCCTGTTAGGTGTATCAAGTTTTTGTTTCCTTCCTTGAAAAATAGCCATTCCACTTCTAGCATCTTACTCATTATTCCCCTAAGAAATGTAAACTCACAAGGTTTTTACTCCGAATGTGTCTAACTCTGTCATACGCCAATATGATGGTACATATAGAAGGTTAGACTGTACACTGCTCTGATAGAGGGATGCCTCCATGGTCTGATTGGTAGCACGTTAGACCAAAGATCACTACCACCTGAGTTCGAATCTCGGCATGGGCATATCTGAAGGGTGTTTCATCTTTGACTTCGCTTCATTACCTTTGGAGGTCGCTCGGCCCATTTAGCCTACCACGTCCACAAAAGTGGCCGTAAAACATCAGTCATCATCAACTACTCTGATAGAAGGTTTTAGCCTTATGCTGCACTACACTTATTTTCATTAATACTGATCTAATTCTAGCCTCGTTTTAAGAAAGGTCTCCATTTGAATCCCGTTAGTTTGTTTTTTGTACATCGTAGCAGACTGTGAACAGACTATATGCGTAACCGTCATCATACACAGTTTACACACATGTACATACTTAAAACACCATAAAGAAGGCCCTCCGTAAAATACAACATAAAGAATAATGAATCCGGGACAAAACCTCGGTGCAAAATCTACCCAGACATAATCCCACAAACTAAAGAGGGACAAAATCCTACACATTAAAATTTAAACACTTCTTTATATATTAATATACACAATAAAATTAAATGACTATTTATAACCGCCCTTGTTACTGAGTATGACCTCCATGGTTGCATCTAAAGTTAATTGAATATTCACATGATTCCAGGCCTTTTATTGCTTATATGTCAGATATGCTGATGCTGTAACTTCTCATATTTCAGTTAGCTTCAATACAGATTATCCAAGCTGATCTCTTACCGTAGCAATTTTCAAGCAGATAATTGTATAATAATAATTATAAAACTTCTATTGTGGCAATAGGGACGCCTCCGTGGTCTAGTTGGTAGCGCATTGGACAAAAGATCACTATCACCTGAGTTCGAATCTCGGCGTGGGCATATCTGAAGGGTGTTTCATCTTTGACTTCCCTTCATTACCTTTGGAGGTCGCTCGGCCCATTTAGCCTAGCATGTGCACAAAGTGGCTGTAAAACCCCAAGCATCATCTGCTCATTTGCACACCTAGTAAGGTACAATGCAAAGTTCATCAACAAATGATCAGATGGAGTGGAAACTTAGGAAGGATAAGTGAGGCTGAAAAGGTGAGTTTTCAAATGGTGACGAAAAGAAACTATGCTATTTGATGACTCAACATGCTTAGGGAGTGAATTCCAAAGAGTAGGGACAGCAACTGAAAAAGCACGAGTTCCAACATGAGTTTTAACCCTGGGAACAGACAACAAGTGAAAACCAGATGAACTAAACTCGCTGGGCTTGGATGCTAGAGAAAGCACGGAAAATAGATATGAAGGTTCTCTAGAAGAAAGAATTTGATAGGCAATAGTGCAGAGTTTGAAAATAATCCGAGACAGAACAGGGAACAAGTGAAGAGATTTCAGAAGTGTGACAGAATGGGAAAACCGAAATAAGCAGTTCTGAACACACTGACGTTTTAGAATAAATGCAATGTTATAAAGAAGCGAGTTGCAGTATTCAAGCCTACTAGTAATGAGTCCTGTAGCAATGGTTTTGGTGACTGAAAGAGAAATATAGCAACGAATGGGGCAAAGGTGACGCATATGATAGAAGTAGCAGCGACACGTTTTCTGAAATTAAAATCGCTATCCAGTGTTACACCAAGATTACGTACAGTGTCTGATGGTGTGATGCTATGACTAAGGATATTTGTAGGGAAGAAACGAGTAAGTTTGCTGCATTGTCTGGATGTACTTATAATGATGAAATTTGTTTTGTTGGCATTGAGCATAAGTCTATTGTTTCTCATCCAACCAGAGTTATAACTGAGACAGTCACCAAGCTGATTTATTAGCTGCAGATAATTACTCTTAGATTAGCTGAAGCAAGCTTAGTCAATTGATGACATTAAATTTTGTTGTAATTGGAGCCCATCGAAATATAAATCGCAATTCGTATCAATGGGCTCTACTTGAATGCAACAAATTATTGTGATAGACTGTTATGTTCACTGATTACTATGTAATTTAATTTGATTGTGTGGGATTTTGTCCCTCTTTTTACTTTCTCCGATTATGTCCTGTGGTGTTTTGTACTGCGATATTAAGTCTGGGTAGATTTTGTCCTGCGAGATTTTGTCTGGATACCGAGAATAACATCTGGATTGGGACATAGACCATCTATTAAGGCAGGCGGTCAATGGCAGCTCGTGACATTCAACAATAAATGCAGGTTCTCATTGTACAGTGAAGGCAGCATTGCTATAGAGTCTGCATACACAATGACACAACATGTACTGAAGATCGTTTTGTCCACAAAGCTGCTGAAAACAGTGTGTATCAAGACGATGAATATTATTTATATCAGTAGGTAAAAGCAATCTTGAACAGGTGAGTTTCGAGAGCAGGCTTAATCTCCCCTGGCAGCCTGTTCAACAAAGTGAGAACTGCATCTTCTCTTAAAACATTTAAATCAGTTCTAAAATTTCACCTGTTTAAGGTTGCGTTCATCTATAGATAATGTTTATATTTTAAATTTCTTTAATAACTGAGTTTTGTGAATGTCTTTTATTTGACACGAGTTCACATAGTATTCGGGTGAACTGCCATTTACAGAATTATAAGTTGTTGAAGTGGAAACAAGTACATGTATACTGTATGACCGGTACTCAAGAGGAGTCTTTTTATGTTTTAGTCACTTGTGCACATTGTAGGCTAAATGGGCCGAGCGACCTTCAGAGGTATTGAGGCAAAGAGATAGATGAAACACTCTTCAGACATGATCATGCTGAGATTTGTGCTCGTCATCTGATAAAAATTTATTATTTTCAATAACTTATGTTCTTTTTAAGTTATGTTCTTTTTTCAAAACTTAGTAAGCATTAAACTTAGTAAGTCACGTCAGTTGTTGTTAGAATTATGGCACGAATCGATATGTGATCAATAACACTATACAAATCAATAATTATCTTGTATTCATTCACTTTAGCATATGTATAAAGCAAGAAATTATTAACTTCATTGTGATCGAGAAATAATGCCGAATTAGCTCCAGACAATACCAGGATGATCAAATCAACATAACAACTAATTGGCTATCGACCCGTCACTCGCCATTTGTCTACCAGTGTCATGTAACTGATGGCAATTAGCAAAATACTTACCGGTAACAACATCAGTCTTGGTGTCTGTTTTCAAGTACGTGGCTAGGAATATTTATATAGATATGTAAAGATGAGATAGTAGGATCATTCTAAACAAGACTGAATCCTTTCGAGCACTTTAGCAGACAATTGAAACATAGTTAATTCAAACTGGTAGAAAAGCACACATTGGTCAACATTATCAAATGCAACGCAAAGTTTCAGAAAGCCCAGAAGTACTGGCTTGCCTCGATAAATCAATATCATAATATAATTGTTAACTCAAACCAAGGCCATTGAAAGTTAAGATTTTTAATCGTTCACAAACCAAATCTCAGCAATGCATTATTCAAAATTCAAAAGATAACATGTGTACACTGTGAAGAAAAAGTTCTAAATGAACTGATCAGAATTCCCAAACCAATACCAAACACTTTTATTGACCATTCCAGAGAATATTTTGGCACAGACAAAAGGCAGAAATCACAGGAAACAAGATAACTTTCTGCAAAGACTTGGTATGTGTCACAGCCAGACATGGGGGTCAATTCTGGAATTGATTATTTAAAAAACAATTGAATTTCCTACAAGTTAACACTTACATGTGGCGTTACCAATATACTGGAACCAAAATAATAAGTTGGAGTGATTGAGAATAGGAGAGGAATAATACAGATTGTCTTCACACACAAAATTATAATGCACACATCACGATAAATGTCCGTATTCATAGATTCAAAATTCGAAGCGCAGCCGCTTCAACGATGCTTTTTCCCTTGCCGGAAGTCAGAGCTGTTTGGTCATGGCGGCCACGATGTAGTGAGCCGAGAAATTAATCCCTGGAAAAGTTTCGACCTCTTACGGGGTTTGAACCTGTGACCATTGGCACCAAGTGCCGGGTACTTAACCGCTAGGCCACCGGAGCTCACTAGACTGACTGAATGAATGAATGAATGACCAAAGACTATTTATAACAAGACGTGTTACTTCGCGTTTTATGGAGCGCCAGGGCCCTAGCGACCGGAGGTAGATTGTCACGGACAGCTCCCTTCGTTAACATGGCGTCTAATGGCACTGGTTCATTCTGCGCCGCTTTCGGCTGAAGTAACAGGAAAAGTATGCACAAATAAAGACATTCTCGAAAGTAAATGAAAGCTAGTGTAAAAATTTGATATGATCTGGCTTTTTTTAGATAAAGGATAGTTAAAAAATAAGCATAACAATTTTAAGTAGACACGCCCCTACTTGACATGACCCAAGCAGTAGGCCTAAGCAAGATCTACCTAGATTTATATTTGTTTCAGGCAAATTCTTATTAAATTTTATTGAACAACATCAACCTATAAACACAAAATGGGTATGTAAGATATATATAAGCTTACAGTTACATGTACTGGAGCCACTGAAGATGTTATGGGCGGGAGGTATATTTTACTTTGTTATTGTTAATAATATAATTGGACTTCTAAAATTACTATAATAATAATCAGATAATTTTTCCCTAATTACAGTAATTATAAATAGCTGAGTATTTACATGATCACCTGCATCCATATTTATTTTTAAACGTAAGCAATTGATATATATGGACTTCTATTTATAATTTAAATGTTATGAAATTAATTATTAAATACCTTAACTAGTGGTAGAAACATTCATTTTGTTATTTTTTTCTTTCTCTTGACAGGAGTAAAAGATGGGTTATTAATTGTTGTTGGGCAGATATATGATGAGGAAAGATTTAAATTACTTGAATACTAATTGTAGAGTGTATGATATACACTTCACTCAAACGGAATTCATGAACCAGACAAGAGATTCCAGAAAGCTATTCCGACTATTTTTGATGTACCAAATCCACCGCATGCATCCACTGAAATCAAAGAGGAAAGTATTAACAGATAGGAGACATATACAGGAGACAGGGCCAGCTGTGATGGTAATTAATATTTATAAATATTAATGGTGAAAATTGGTATGATAAAATTAATTAAATAAGAAACAAGGCATCAAACCCATGAAATTATGTCAGCCTATTTCATATCTTAATACAAAATCTAGATCTGGAAGCAATTTGTGTTATTCTGTCCATTTGATAACAAATGACTGATTGTAACTGTAGATGAACCCATGGCACAAGAGATTTGATGCTACTTATTGTATGCAAGTACTAATTTCTCTATCTCTAACATGTTAACGCAAACATAAACATTGTTAATATTCCATGTATATTCTTTGTTCTCAGCTGGGCAGGCCTATATTGCATGTTCTATATTATTGAGGTGTAGACTTTAAATGAATTTATGTTTTTTATAGTTAATATATGATAAACAGACATAATGAATATATGCCATATGGTGGGAGGTTCGTACTGAATTGTGTTATGGTTGCGTTATAATAGCTGTATATATCATTATATGTATATATTCCAATAAATAAAAATTTATGTACTATGATAAACTGACATGATGAAAGTATGTTTGTATGCATTTACCTCATATATACCTAACTGTTTTCATTAAAAAAACTTTCATACACAAAGCTATGAAATAACCTAAACCACGTTCAATTTTTTTTCTGATCAGCTGTCAAGTGATCGCAAATTGTAGGCTATGAATTAAGTGACTGGGCTGTGAAATCACTTAATTCTTTATTTACAGTTTGAGCTTCGTTTTTTTTCGATATCATGTGTGCACAATTAAAGTGTTAATTAATAAAATAGTATGTGATCATGTAACATATAGTACTAGTATTGGCAATTAATTTCAACCATGCGCACACATGTACACGATCACATGTGGACAACCAGAGAGCTTATGTTCAACTGAGCAATACCTCCGGTCGCTTGAGGCGCCACTGGTTCAAAACTCAACATGGCGCGGCAAGAGTAACCCCTCTCTATATTTAAGCTCTCTGGTAAGACTAAGGGAAACACATTCAGGCTCTGGAAAACCTGTCAAAAGGCTTAAACGTAAAAGTCTTCCATACGGAAAGTTGTATCTATAAAAAAAAAAACGCTGTGATATGTGAATTTTTATTAGTGGAAGAAATTGTGGCAGCGAAAACTCTGATAATAACATTACCGCGATGACTATTGCTGTTTCGCAATCAATTTAAGTTAATAGCCCTATATATTATCACAGGGTTCCTACACTTCGTGGAAATCCCGGAAAACCTGGAAAATAACAAATTCATTTTCCAGGTCCTGGAGATGTCCTTGAATTTTACAAAATCAGGAAATGTCATGGAAAATATATTGCCTGTGGAAAAATCCACTTAAAACAAAAAACCTGCGAATAAATATTATGTCTGTAGAAGAAAACTTCTATTGTAGAAGAAAAAGAGTACTGTTACATAGTCTTGATATCCCATATTAGTTAAATTTTAAATAAAAGTGGGTGAATCAAACAGTTAGAAGGGGGAGGAGGAGGCTGTACCATATTTTTTTAAATAATCGATCATGCATTGAATAAATATGATAAGTTTTTTCGTACATATTTTTATTTATTACCGTTAAATCTTGTATAATTTTTCCTGGAAAAGGTAATTTGGTCCTGGAAAATAATATTTCCATGGCCAGGTTTACGCCAGGGGGGGCTCCAGAGAGGGGGGTGTACAATAAAACATATTATACTAAAGCCAGTAATACTGTCACATCATAACATATATCAATTTAAATACATTTGCAACATATTTTGAATAGAAAAGTCACACCCATATGATACTCATTTCCGCCATATTTTTCATCTTTATTGTAAGAGCTAAACATCCGTACCCAGACTAGGAACAGTTTCGTGCGTCATCTTTTAACATCGGGTACCAGCGGAATGATAAAACTTGTTGTTCTTTCACAAGGTGCTACCCTAGTAGATACCCCCCTCTCTCTCTTTCTCTCTTGAGATCACTGGCTGTCCCCTACTGCATGGGGGAATAAGCCAGAGTAGATGTATCAGTCAAATGGAATCATTATATACAAGTGTAAAAGTCTGAACCAAGAAAATTAAACATGCGGCTTACAAGTTATTACAAATATAAACAAAATGCACTGAATGATAATAACATCAATGCATTTTAATGACATAATTTAAGCTTTTTAAACATGATTTCTAGTTGCATATAAAATGTACGGCGACTTTGTTCTATAGGAAGTTGTATTTACGGTTATTTCGCTCGTGGTGAGATCGACCTACTCCTGTACACGTATACATGATCATACACTACACGTTCCATCACCGTTGATATCTTCTTCTACCTAATTAAGTACAAAATCCCAAATTGAATATAGCGTACCGGTCGGTGCCCAATTAGAGTGCTTACAGTGTAGACTGTACAAACGGGTGTCGTGCATAGTGCAGGGCTAGTCACGAGGTGCTGTTAGTTTGATCTTCTTGGTAGGGAAGCCTTAGAGTCAGATCTGGAATGACTGCAGTGATTGAGCTGCACTAACATCTGGTGGGAGGAGGCTGTTCCAGACTAGGACTCTATCCGGGAAGGAGTACTGCATTGTTATTGTTTTGCAGTATGGGATGAGGAACTTTACAGTATTCTTTCTGGTGGCCGACATCACTGGTGTCAGGTAAGACGATACTGGGATGTACACCAGGCCATGGACTGCCCAGTATCGTCATCTTTAATTTCGCCTTTGCACGACGCCGATCTTGAAATGATCTTGGCCGAGCTGGATATGGGCCGAGATGACTGGACGGAAACGAATCTTTTTCGGGACGAAGTCACGGCAGGGCGAAGTCTCCCGATCCTTTCGATCGGTATTACTTCCGGGAAAATATCTTCGGCAAGTCGCAATGTTTGTCCAAGTTAAGCTTTTGACAAGTGACGATCTCTCTTAAGAACAAATGTAGGGCCATTCTGATACTTAACATAAACATGTCTGTCTACGTTCTATCGATGCCATGTTTGGCTTTCAGCTGTCTGTGGCTTGTTGTTTGCATGATGGCGACGTCCGAAGTGAACTCATTGAAACCGAGAGACACACCTTTGCGCCAAATTAATAACATGGTGTACGTAATATATAACCAGCTGAGTGTCGCCAACGGACAGTTTGGCTCATCTGGCCGTCTGAAGCGCGAGGCGTCAGTGACGGATCCCGAAATACAGGAGTTGATGGTAACATCGAAGATTATATCCAGGTTCGGCACGGTGTCCATTGACAGTTTGGTTCACAATCCGGCGTTCGATGACAGAGAGATCACCTTCCAAATATTGCTCCCAGAGGAAGCGTTTATATCCAACTTCACCATGCTGATCAACGGAGAGATGTATGTGGCAGAGGTGGTGTCAAAAGAAGAGGCCCAGAAACGGTATAAAGAGGCCCAGAAAAAGAATGTTACAGCCGGGCTCGTAGAGAATAAATCGTGGAAACCAGCGGAGAAAGTCCGTGGCATGGAACGGTTCGAGGTGTCAGTCAACATCGGCGCAAACAGTTCCGTCCAGTTCACTCTGAACTATCTGGAACTGCTGCGTCGCAGGTCGGGGCTGTATCAGCAGCGAATCAGTATCAGACCAAACCAGATTGTTGATCATCTGTCGATTAGTGTGCGTCTGTTCGAACAGCAAGGAATCACAGAGTGGCAGGTGATAGAACCCTATGGATCGAACAGTCTGGAAATGATCGATACGAGTGTGTATGAACAGCAGGAGGAGAACATGATGGAGATTAACTTTTCTCCATCCGTTGAGCGCCAGAATGAAATGTCCACAAAGGATGAAGTTGGTCTCCACGGAGATTTTGTTGTGCGATACGATGTGGACCATGATGACCGTGCCGGCTTAATCCAGATTTCAAATGGTTTCTTTGTCCATTTCTTCTCGCCGTCGGATTATACAGTAGTCCTGCCGAAAAATGTAATTTTTGTCATTGACATCAGCGACTCAATGGGAGGCATCAAGATTGACAAAGTGAGGGAATCAATGCCTGTTATTCTTCGTCAGCTGAAAGAGGATGATAAATTTATGTTGCTGCTGTTTGATGATCAGCAGAATAATTGGCCAAAGGATGCTCGTCTGATGCCTGCAAATCGGGACAACATTGAAGCCGCCATCGGATACGTGAAGAAGAATGTGCATTCCAAAGGTGGGACAAATATCAACGATGCTTTAGTGATGGCTGCAAAGTATTTTGGTAGGGCGCAGTTTGGTGCAAATATGATTGTCTTTCTGACCGATGGCGACCCAACCAGTGGTGTGACAGATACAAAGGAAATCCAGCAGAACGTGGAAAAAGCCACTGGTGGAATGGTGTCGATATTTTCGCTTGGCTATGGTTTTAGCATGAACTTTGACTTTCTCCATGCTCTTTCCTATCGCAACAATGGCATGGCCCAAAGGATTTACGATGACCTGGATGCTGATATGCAGCTGAAATCTTTCTTTGATGAAGTTGGCAGTCCATTGCTTTATGATGTGAAGCTTCACTTTCCTGTGGAAATAGTGTCATCCATCACTCAGACATCTTTCCCACAGTTCTTTGCAGGCTCCGAGATTGTTGTTGCTGGACGACTGAAGGAGGCTCCAAAACGGTGGAACCTGACAATCAATGCTATGAGTTTAACACCAATCATGATATCAAAACCTGTCATTACTGAGAGTACCATCCAGGTATGTAAGTTACTGGCAGGGTTGGGTTTAAGGCAGCCCTAAATCTGTTTTTGGTACGGCATGTGCCGCAAACTGCCATAAAGTGGTAAAAATTGCCTTAAAGCTATCATTGTCCAAAGACGCACAGAATATTTTGTTATTATAAAAAACATGTACACTATATATATATATATATATATATATATATAATCAAACAAAAATAAATCTTAAACTTTATTTCAGGATATTTTCTAAAAAAATAATGGTCTTGACACAATTTGACTAATTAGTATTCACAATATACCTGTCCAAGTCCTTGATTCCACGTGTGTGCAGAGCATTTGGTAGCATTTGCTTGCTTTTTGGACACCCAGCCGATTCCTGATCTTGTTGTGTATGAAACTGAATGTACTAAACACCCTCTCAATTGATGCTAAAGATGCTGGTGATGTTGTCAGTCTTTGTGCCGAATCAGCAAAGGCTGGATCAACACCACAGACTGCAGTACCTTGTCATCAGGTGTGGGGAGATGCTGATCACTTCTGTGGAGAAGTAGTTGCCATGGTCACATTTTGGTGTTGCTCCATTGTCAGCTTTTCCGCCCTGTACTTGGGCTGCAGCGTGTAGGCTGTGAGGTGCTTGAGCATGATGGCATCTAGGAATCACTTGTTGACAACTTTCTCAAGGGGGGCAGGGGAAGCTTTACCGTAGTAGATTTCAATAGTATGCCTCTAACAGGTGTAAAGGCGTTTGCATTTATTTTAAACCAACCTTAATAGACTTCAATACCACAATAATAGGCAAGTATTGTGCCTGTTTCTCACACCTCTAGCAAGCTTAATAATTGAGAAGGGAATTATAAAAACTATACTTCTGTTATACTTAGGTATAGAACATGCTTTTAATTTAAAGGCTAAATATGTTTGAGGCCTTTCTATGCCCTAAACTACCTTAAACCTCTTTCTTACATCTCTAGCACATATGCAGCAATTGAGAAGAGAATTATTAATACTTCTGTCATACTTTAGGGCATGTTTAATATAATACTTTTATTAGTTTCTTTATGAAATATGTTTAAGGCATTTCTATGACTTAAATCTGTTTTCGGCGGGGCAGTTTTTACAGGGTTCTTATGGGTCCTTAAAACCCATAAACGTCCAACATTTCTGAGTTGCAGAATTTAAGTACTTAAATGTCCTTAATTTTCAGGAAAATGTTCAAAAGTCAATACAAGTCAATAAAAAACAAATTTTTTGGAGGGGGGTTTCAATTTCCTCGCATCAGTATTCTTAAAAATGATACTTTATCAGAAAAACTGTTTACCGTCGAAGTGTCGCAATAGTTCCCACCCCAATCTTCCCTACCTCGCGCCTGAACACGCAGCTTTGTTTTTGCTGAAGTAGGTCACGTGTCTGGATTTGGGTCATCTCGGCAGCCATTGTTTGATCATGATAAAAGAGCTGCACAATATGCCTATTGTATCTGTTATCATTGACATTCATGGAGTTTGTTGACACAAATATTTACGCACAATACATAAAACGATGCCTGGACAATGTTATTTCCAAGCCTCATGGCTTGACAAAACAGAATTCAAAGGATGGTTGGAGAATGTTCCCGGATGCCGATCTTCTGCTCATTGTCTTGTGTGTCGCAAAGTATTCTCCGTGAAAAGCTTGGGCGTTTCTGCCGTCTCCGTCTATGGTAAAGAGCAGAAACATATCAAAGGTGAGTGAAACTGCATTTGCCACATCTCAAACACAATCTTTTGGGCATCAGAAATGTTGAGTGATTGATCGAAATTCAACTTTGTTTTTGTGCATTGACCATTCATTGTAATGACTGAGGCATTCATTTGTCAGACAATAACGTCTGCTATCACTTTGTGAATTGTGTACTGTACATTACAAATCTATTTTCGGATGGTATCTCACTGATCATGCTGATAAGGTTACCGATCACTGACAGTGATATTGATGGGACCGCGCATTTCGCAATACGCGCATACATATTTTTAATATGTGCATTGATCTCTTTGTAGGGGCAAAATGCGTGCATATATTATTTGTATTACACCGAACGCGTGAAAATAGAGTATTGTCATAAAATATTTTCACAGCCAATGACAGGCTGCTTAATAAGATTGCAGTCAGCATTGTGACGTTTTCAGATGGGTTTTCCCGCCATGCCTAACGTACAGCAAAAATTAAACAAATGGTTTTCTACATATATAGTGTACAAATATAAGCTGGTAGACGTAAAAGGTAATTATGACGTAAAGTTCAGTGTGTTAGATCTGATCTGTTTATATCCCAGGACAAGGTCTAAATAAAGCATGTTTGAAAGACTGACCATTTGTTGACTGAACAATTGCTGCCTTAGCAACGTGCATTTGTAATTAAATTTTGCAACTAGCAGAATACTATCTCGGGGAATTAAGTGCAGCTCTTCTAAATGGTTCACACAAGTCCAATTCAATTTCTGTGTAAATTGATTCTTTGAAAAATGCTAACGGGCAGTTAAAATACGAAAATAGTTTTTATTTTACATCATGTACAGATAACAAATTTGTATGATGGCCATTTATCAATGAATGTTCCTCGGAGCATATCCAGTTTCCTTTTTTTAGTTTTTTCTCCTTTGTGAATTTCTGCATTTTTCTTTTAGTTTATGATAATAGAGGAGAATGTGATACAGACTGTGGACATTGAACACTTTTAATTGACAACAGTTCAACCAATATGTCTGCGATATTATGATAGATTGCCTGATGATAAAAAGAATTTTAATATTTTTTTCATGCAATGGCTGTATTTGAAGGTCTAGTTTAAAAAAAATTCTTTATTTTTCAGCTATGAGGTCTACAGGTTCAACTTTGGCTGGAATTGGAGATTATTGCCGTAATGCTGCTCAGCCTGTTCCAGCACCTGCAGCTTCGTTGAGACCTGGATGTGGTGGAAAGCATACTCTAATAGCAGAAGTGTTGTGGGCAATGAAATGTGTTGAGTCACATTATTCCTTCCATTCGTGCGAGGGAAACTCTGTTCTGTTTCAACAGATGTTTCAATGACATCCTATTGCTGAAACGTTCTCCTGTGGTGAAACAAAATGCAGATATCTCTGCCAGTTCAGACTCGCCCCTCACTTCTCCTCTCTTCTAAAGAGTCGCATAAATAAAGACAGTGAATATGTTTTGCTGTTTGATGAGAGCATGAACAAAAAGACTAAAAATAAACAATTAGACATTCACGTCCGACTTTGGCATCATGACCAAGTCCACACTAGATATCTAACATCACAATTCATTGGTCATGCTGCTACAACTGATTTATTGGAACACTTCAATGCATCAACTTCAGATCTACGTAGAAATGGTTTGTTGCAGGTATCTATGGATGGCCCTTCAGTGAATTGGTCCTTTTGACAAATTGAAGAAAGAAATCAAGAATGAGTGTGGTATGGGCCTGTTGAATATTGGGAGCTGCGGTTTCCATGTCATTCATGGGGCGTTTGAGACTGGTTGGGGTATTGATGGTCTTCTCTCCAGTCCATACTACCTGAATTTTTTTAACACAGGTGGGTTGAGAATGGTCCTGTGTGCAGCAGAGTCCTTCTGCTGTGGCCTCACCTGAAGTCATTTGTTGAGGCATGTGAAACCAAACGGAAGGCAAAACCCACCAGCAACTCCTACAACGCGCTGTGTGATGCAATGAATGATAAGTTGTCTGTCGCAAAACTATCGTTAGGAAAGGGTAGAAAACAAAAAGATTGAAGTGGGTTTCAAGGCTGAAGGTGAACTGAAGTCCCTCCTGAGTACCAAGGCCATAAGTGAACGCCATGTGTTTCAGAGAAGGATGTAGACAATTTGTGGTGAAATGTGTCAACAAAATCTTTGAACAGTCTCCTCTGAAGTATAGATTAGCAAGAAATATGGCTTGTCTGGATCCCAGGTTGATGGTGAGTGATCAAGAACATTCAAAGTCAAAATGCAAATGCCTATTGGAAGAATTGGTAACTCTAAACAGGGTTGATGGTGATGATGTAGATATGTTGGTTACAAGTTACAAAGAATTATTGCATGATGTGGCCGGGTGTGAACTGAAGTCTAGGTTCAAGGACTTCAAGGTTGAAGATGACCCGGTAGATATGTTACTCTATGAATGTATGTGTAGGAACAAGAAGTTTGAGAAGTTGTGGAGAGTAGTTCGTAAAGTGTTGCTGGTTTCGCATGGTCAGGCGTCTGTTGAGAGGGTTTTTTCTATCAACAGACAGATAGAGAAGGACAATATGAGTGAAGGCATGATTGTGGCACTGAGGCAGATTAATGATTATTTTGTACTGGTAGGTGGATTGCTCAAAGTTGAAATCACAAAGGAACTGCTATCCTCAGCATCCAGTTCCAGATATAGATATCATCAGTATCTTGAAGAAGATAAAAGAAAGAAAGGGCAAGAAGCCATCCAAAGAAAACCAAAAACGGTTCAAGATGAAGTGGATGATTTGAAAAAGAGAAAAAAGGTTTTAGAATCTGACATAACAAATCTGACCACATCGTCAGAAAAATATGCAGATGAAGCAGAGGCAAAAGGGGGAAAAACTAGTCACAGTATTCTGGTGAAGTTAATCGCTCTGAGGCACTCTGCTAAGCAAAAAAGAGTGGAACTGCACGTTCTAGAAAGAGAAATTGAGGAGAAGGTTAAATCATTGCCCACTATGTCCTAGTTGAAATGTACTGTTCTGTAGAATGCACCAAGTCTTATATTCTCTTCAATCACAGTTACTGTAGAATCAGTGCGGAGCCAACCCTGTTGTCTCTTGATGAATATTTTATTAACTTTCACCTTTAACAAGTAATTTGCCCCCAAAGTTGTGTGTTAAAGCTGATGTGATTTGCATAATGTGTTACCATATGGCTACAGTTTATTAAAAAAACTTAATACTATCTTGTGTTTGTGATTTCTTACATCATGTATCTGGTTAAAAGGGACGCCAACCCCATCATGGCCAGACCACCGATCAAACAGAACACCTCCCAACAGGTATATTCTCCTAGCTGATTTTGAGTGGAGGGTCTTACTATGAATTGTGTTTGGCTGTGGTTTGGTCATAGTTAGCGTCCCTTGAATCTGGGCTTGTGATATGTGATCGCCTCAGTTTACCCCTGGAATTTCTAGGATGTGGTCTTAAATGGGTTATATTGGCCCTTAAAAGTCCATAAAAGAGTGGGAACCCTGTATTACCAGTAAAAACAACCCTGTCGTAAACCTGTCAACCCTGGCTACTGGTATTGGAAATAGCATGGTTAGCTGGTAATAGATTATAGAATTTTGACATAGGGCTTGTATGGTGGTATTGTATGCGTATTTTAGACAATTGTGGTAAAAAATTAATGTCTCTGGATAATTAGACAGTGCTTAATATCTAAATCCATACATTGTCTTGATTCTTTACCCGATTGAATTATAATGTAATTCTTATTTGACTAGGATTTTGTGGTCAATTTACTTGTTGAAAATCATCTTCTGGACAGTATGGTCCTTGGAGAAGGCTAATGTTTATAAAGGAAACAAAAAATTTCTGAAACTATATTTCCGTTTGAACAATGCAGTCCGAGTACTTTGTATTTTAATGATGTAATCTTAATAAATAATATTTGCCACAATACACACTAGTAATTGGAGAAGTTTAAAACATCTCTGACCTTCATTAATATCTTTTATGTGGCTTTCTAGCGCTAGGAAAAATGTAGCATTTTACAAGTTCCTGGTCCTGTGGTTTGAGATGGATCAGCAATGTTATCTGTTTGCATTGACTTTATTCTACATATTAATATACAGCAGAGATTGTGTGAAAAATACAAAATTTATTAACTCTGAGATTTACAAGTGATTCATGTCAAACATATGTAATTAAACTTTCCAATATGCATATAAGATGAAGCTTGCTAATTTATCCTCAGCCTCTAGGAAAATCCATCTGCAATAAAGTATTTCATTTGCGGGGAGGGTGGCATCCAGAAGTCATCATTTGGACATTGTTTGAAAACGTAATTTTGGAATTGCTTATTTAAACAAGTTGGAGTTGAAGTTTGCTACAAAACATTTTACTCCACAAATTGATAAGAGATATGGTTATTTATAACATGTTGCTATTTATTGGTTAAAAGCAGGGTTGGGTTTTTTACTGTAAAAACCTATTTTTACATTTAATACATTGTAAACGTTTTTAATATTAACCATTATTTAAAATAAATTACAGTTAAAAAAAACAAACTTTAAAACATCACTCATTATAAACCAATTGTACTAGTCCTGGTGCATGTCATTAAACACATTTATGTGATAGTGTCTTTACTGAAGAGTTTTAAACCCATTTCACATACATTAATTGTTATCAACACACTACTCAATATTTAACACATACGCAATTAAGTGTACATGAACACTGGGAATATAGCAAAATATTGTCCCTCCAAACAGTGATTAGTCTAATTCAACTCTGCCTTTGAGAATCCTATAGCAGAATACCAGCTTAAAATGTTACTATTGTCTAGATGGTTGCACACTTTAGTGTGAATATAGGGGTGCCACCGTGGTCTTACTGGTAGCTCATTAGATCACACAGCTCACAACCACCTGAGTTTGACTCTTGGCGTGGGCATATGTGAAGGGTGTTTCATCTTTACCTTTGGATGTCGCTTGGCCCATTTAGCCTATCATGTGCAGAAAAGTGGCCATAAAACATCAATCATCATCTATAGTGGGATAGGAAGTGACTTGATGGTAATTGATAAAAACCAACAAGAGTAACGATCCACCTTTGTGAATAGTACTATTAGTAGAGAACCTGTTTGATTCTATATTAATTGAACGCTTGGCTAACAACTATGTTGTCACCTATGGCAACAAATCAACAAAACAGTAAATCTTATAACGAGTTGACCAAGAGCCACCTCAATACTGGAACAAGGTGTAAGTCAGTTTACACTGGGTTTACTCGTAAACTGGTTTATCCCAGGATGAAATCCTTCTCCAGCTTAATAGTTTAACCTTGATTAAAATTCAAACCTGTTCTACTTTGTACTGTTGTGTACAAGTTGCATTTAATTTATCCACAGGTATCACCAGCTGCACATGACATTTTTGAACCAACCTTTATAGAACGACTCTTTGTCTACATGAAGATCAAAGATCACCTTCGTCTGGCCTTTATGACAGATGACAAGACTGAGGAGGAACAGCTGAGAGATATGGCTCTCCGTCTGTCATTGGAGTACCATCTGGTGACCCCACTGACGTCCTTTATCATCGTACAACAAGAGAAAACGCAGAGAATGCAGGAAGATGGTGTCATGAGGATGTCACCAAATATGGTGTCGTCGACATTTCTGTCCGGTGGATCTCCTGGCTTTGAGACACGTTTAGCATCCTTCATTTGTTTGTGTACAATACTGATGTATCATATCAATATTTGAGGACAAACTGAAGCAGATATGTGTACCAAGATAAACCTATACTCAACAGACCTTACTACACAGTAGCATTTGCACTTTTTCTTAATGATAAAATGGTTGATATGATTCTCGTTATTATATATGTTAGGGGTTTACTGCAGTATAGCTATGAAGCTATGCACATGTTCTGCAGAAATATTGCTATTTTTACACAGCATTTTATTTGTAAATACTATGCTATCTATCTATATATATATATATATATATATATAT
>Ga0256913_10000509_pt1 | contig 20117 bp, 17 predicted proteins | sample Axial_MatmetaG_FD_185970 | JGI IMG/M metagenome (GOLD analysis project Ga0256913, IMG submission 185970) | Deep-sea worm associated microbial mat communities from Axial Seamount, Juan de Fuca Ridge, Pacific Ocean - Axial_Mat | ecosystem: Environmental > Aquatic > Marine > Oceanic > Microbial... | reverse complement strand
AAATTGACTGTTTTTTGGAGAAACAGAGGGTATGCTCCTGCGAGTCCTCCGCCAATGACTACGTTGCTGTCGGTTAAGGTTACCGCATTGGCAATGGCATCGGCCAGTACTTCGGCAAAAATATCCCAGGCAGCTATTGCTGCTTTTTTGTTTCCTTCTTGCTTTTCAATGGCAATATTATAGATATCGAAAGGTTCGGGAGTATGCTCGAAACTAATCCCGGCATGCTCAGCGAAAAGTCGTTTGATTCCTCTTTTACTGAGCACCTCTTCAACGCTTTGATTCCGGTTTAGCAAGTTGCTCATTCGATTAATCTCTCCGGCAGCAGAGTTGTCACCGGTCAAAAGCTTCCCGTCAATAACAATACCTCCGCCAAAACCGGTTCCCAGTGTAACTCCCAGCAGGTTTTTATACTGTTTCTCCGATTGAGCATTGATTTCGGGTAAAATTCCTCCCAATGCTTCACCTAGTGTAAAGAGGTCGCCGTCGTTATTGATGAATACAGGAATTTTGAAATGATTTTCCAGTATTCTTTTTAACGGTATTCCTCCTCTGAAAAAAGGAAGATTCTGTAAGTCACCAATAATGCCGTTTTCATAATCTGCCGGACCGGGAAAAGCAAAGCTGATGGCTTGTGCTTTGTTTCCCGACTGAGCGTTAACCGTTTCAAAGCCGTTAATCAGTTTTTGAAGAAAAGTTTCCAGATTGTCTGATTCGGCAGGTAATATCACTGGTTTTCCTATGACGGTTCCATTTTTAGCAGCAGTAAAAACCAAATTGGTTCCTCCCGCATCCAGTACCAAAATAACAGGAGCGTTTTTCATGGGTTTTTGATTTTAGATTACAATAATACGATATACTGAATTTAAATTCCAATTACCAGGCACCAATTAACAAATAATATCAAAAGTTTAATTTCAAAATGCCAAAACAGCAAAAGGTTGTTTTGAAATTAGTTTCTTAGAAATTGGATTTTATTTGTGGTTTGTAATTTGTTATTTTGAAGTTAACTTGTTGGTTATAACAGTAAAATATTTAAAGTAACTGTTCAAAAAGTAATTCTTAGTTATATTAAGGGTTGTCACACTGAACGTTGTCACACTTCGACTACGCTCAGTGTGACACGTTTTTTTACTTTTTGAACTCTCTTCTACAGTAGAATATTTATATTTTCAAGCTGTTAGCTTTAAACAACTTCTTTATGCTTTTCATAAAAATTTGTTCCGGCTTCTTTATAAAAATGTATTTTTGCTCAAAAGCAAGATTATGAATGTAACCGAACTATTCAACCGGCCTCAAAAACAACTGGCGGTTTTGGTTGATCCTGATAAGCTGAACAACGACCAACTGGAATCGCTCACCAAAAAAGCTCAAAAGTCGGGTGTAGATTATTTTTTCGTGGGAGGCAGTCTGCTTACTTCCGGAAGTCTGGAAACCTGTGTAAGAATTTTGAAGGAGAACAGTAACATACCGGTGGTGCTGTTTCCGGGTAATACTTATCAGGTAAGCAGCCGTGCCGATGCAATCCTTTTTCTTTCATTAATTTCGGGCAGAAATCCTGATATGCTCATCGGAATGCATGTGATTGCAGCACCATACATTAAAATGAGTGGTTTAGAAGTTGTACCCACCGGCTATATGTTAATCGACAGTGGAAAACCTACAGCGGTTTCGTACATGAGTAATTCGTTCCCTATTCCTGCTGACAAAAAGGATATTGCTGCCTGTACTGCCATGGCCGGCGAAATGTTGGGATTGAAAGTGATATACATGGATGCCGGAAGTGGAGCACAACACACCATTTCGGAAGAGATGACCGAGTTTGTGAAACAGTCGGTTGATGTGCCTGTAATTATTGGAGGTGGAATTAAAACCGAAGAGAAACTTGAAAGTATTTTGTTGTCCGGTGCCGATATTGCGGTTATAGGTAATAAATTTGAATCGGATCCTGATTTGATTGAACGGTTTGCAGCAAAGGTGAGAGAGATTAATGAAAGAGGGTAATTTGGGAATATGATTGTAGGGGTTGTGAGTAACTTCCTTTCCTGTATTAAAATTCCGCCAATTATAAACACCAATCCGGCTATTACATACCAGTGAATGGTTTCTCCTTCGGCTTGGTTAATTCAGAATAGTCCCGGAAAAGGCGAAAGGTAAACCAGGTTAATGACTTTGGCTGTGTCTTTAGAATAATTAAGGGCTTTGCCAGATGACAAAAGTGATGCTCATTTCGAAGATGCCAATGAAAAGCGTTCCCAAAAAGCCTTTTAAAGGAGGAATCGCAGGTAAATGTCCGCGAATCAGGAACCAGATAAAAAGATAAAACATTCCAAGCATCAAATTAAGCAGGATTTTCCCTGTCTCTTCACGACGGTTTTTCATATTGAGAATCCAAGTAAGCAGCCCAAAAGACAGCACTGCCAACAGCTAGCATAACTCCCAGGGGGTTGCTAAATTTCAAAGAAATATGGATTGCCCCCTTTTATTTTGAACTAAATCCCTTACCATATCTTGGTGTGAGAGAACTGCCCCGGTTTGATACCCGGATAGTTTTTTTTGGTTTGTTCATTACTCAATAAATCCTAAATCTTGGTTTCATACAATCTTCATCCGAAAATTTGGTAAAGAGGGGGTATAAAAACAATCTGTCCGTCATAGGCGGATAGATTGTTTTATTTAAATCTATTAAATGGATTATGCCAACTTTCTTTTTCGGATGTGGTAAACCGTAAAGGCTGCAATTAAGAAAACGCTAAGTATTATAGCCCAATTAGAGACAGGTATGGGTGTAGATATAGGTATTTGATAATCTTCAACCTCACCGTTCGCAGCTGAGCCACCGGGAGTACTGGTGGTGATAGTCGTATCGGTGGTGAGACGGAAGCGGGCATAGCTTGTGCCGGCATTCAATCCGCTCAATCCGTTCCAGTTCAGTGTTGCTGTGTCGCCGGTAGTACCATCGGTAACCGTGGTGGTGGCAGCTTCTGAGGCCTCAAAAGTGCCATTCAGGTTAAAATCTATCCATCCAAAGAGCGTTGCTGTACTGCCGGAATTGTTGGTAACGGTTATGTTCAGGCTGTAGCTAGTGGATGTGCTGGTCAGGAGCGGGAAGGTAGAAACACCGTCATCGTTGGCATCTCCTGAGCCATCAAGTGGGGTGTTGGCATCAATTTCAGCCGTGACACCTGCACCCATGCGTATGGGGTTGTCAGCCGGGTTGCTCAGCGAATGGCGGGGGCCATTAGAGGCCAGGGTGGTTAGGTAACTGTCGGGGGCGTCGCCAAAATCGAGGTCGATTGGTGCAGTGTTACAGCGGGCACCATCGTTACCACTACCAGTAATAGGGCCATTGGTGAAAAATTCTGCGGTGAGGTTGCCCAGATGGGGGGTTAAAATGCGAAAAATTTTACCATCGGTATTTCTGCTACCATAAAGATTTCCGTCTGCATCCATATACTGGCCGCCAAGGGCACCTTCGTCATTTATTCCACCTCCGGTTAGCAGGCCCATATCTGTGCGTGATCCTGTAAGTGGGTCAAAACGATAGAGATGTCTGTTTGTATGATCTCCATTTATGGCATAAAGATTACCGTCTATCGGACTGAAAGCCCAGTCTGAAGTATAGGAAGGGGTTGTAGGTAGTGTAGAAACCAGCGTTAGATAGGTTGCTGAAGCGGGATTGATGTCAACTATATAGATGTTTGTCTGTCCATTCCTGTACAGATAAAACTTGCCGTCCGCACTTACATCCCCCACAATAAATGAACTGATTGGCAAACCAGGAATGTTAAAGTATTGCGGCACGAAATCCGCGCCAATGCGGGCAACTTGAGTAGAATGTAGTAAAAACCCCCAAATGTATCCATCCGTTGCGTTATATCCAATCGCATTGATTTTATTGGTGCCAGGTGTGATGTTGCTGGCTACTTCCGTGGTGGTGCCACTTACCAGATTGACGGTAAACACATCCGTGGGGATGTTCATGGTCAGGTAGGCATTGGAAACACAGCCGATGGGGCCGCCTGGTTGAGCATTAAGTTGGAAACCAAGGCTCAAAAACAACAGCAACGTCAGGAATGTTAGGAATTTTTCTAATTTTTTGTTTTTTCCATGAGTGTAGTAGTTAGTCTGCACAGGCTCTGGAATTCTGTTTAATTGTGGTGAAGTTCTATTACTTACATCTTGTGTAACAGAACATGTTAAGTAAAAAATAGTTTTCATAATAATATAATTTTAAATGATTAACCCGTTGTGCATTTAGGATAAATTTAATTTTAAATTATTAACGGGCCTGTTAAAAATAAATTTGTTCAAGTATTGAATCATGCTTAAGTCAGATATTTTTGAAAGAATACGCGTTTTAAAACTCATAAAAGATTTATCATAATTTCTTCTGATTAGGAACTGATTGCAAAGTTGTGAGAATAATGTTTCAATCCTTTTTCTTGATTTTCTAAAGACATAAGGTTGTTTTTTGCAGTCTTTTTGATTATTTCTTTTAGGCGTTTCCAACTTGATGTTTACTGATTGAAATAAGTTAAGTTGATCTTTTGAAGATAAATATCCCCTATCGCCAAGTAGCGTGCAATCTGAAAGTTGCTGTTTGACATCTTTAAGAAAATGAATGTCGTGTACAGAAGCCGGGGAAATATCAATACTATGAGAAACTCCGGAGAGGGAGCAAATACCAAGTAATTTGTATCCGTAATAATAAAGCTTTTGAGAAGAACAATAACCTGTATGATTCATCGCGATGAGTTCAATATTGCTAAACCTGAGTTTACGAATTTGTTTAAAATTGAGTAAATCAACGTTTAAACCTTTAAGATGTTTAAGGAAAATTTCGTATTTTTGAATGAAGTTGCTCATGTATTTATTAGATTACCATGGTAAATGTACAACTTTTTTGATTTAATGAGCAACTTTTTTTTTTAAATGCGCAACGGGTTATTGATATTATTTCTCCCACATGCTCTAAGAAACCCGGAAAAACCCATGAGTTGCTTCTCCATGGTTTGAACTCTGCCAACCGGGAAAGAAATAGTGTTTATAGTAAATTCTAGCAGTGAACAAGCAGCGATGATATGCATGTCAGGCAACTTTCATAAAAAGATCTTAACGACATAATGGCCTTGGGGCAGTTTTGTATTTCATCGAAAAAAAGTAGGTCTGTATTCTGATTTACTGTTGTATTTAAAAGAATTTCCAACTCCTCAACAATTCTTATAGCATCCAGATCGGGTTCAAATAGTTTTTTTCCAGACAGGTTTTTTCATCATTTATCAAATGAACCCTTGAGTAATTATGTTTCCCAAATTCAAGTATGCTATAAGTTTTGCCTATCTGACTGGCTCCTCTGATAATTAAAGGCTTTTGTATTGCAAAGCCTTTCCATTTTTACTGATTCTAATGTAAAGGTAGCCGACTTAGTTTAAAAATACAAGGTAAAACCTGTATATTTCAACAGGTAAATGATTTTTTCGAATAAAAAGTAGTACCTAAATTTGAATGTTATCGTTCAAGAATAACCTTTCTGGTTTCACTTTTATTTCCGGTTTTTATTTTCAGAATATAGGAGCCACTGGCAACATTAATTCCTTCATCGTTGCTACCATTCCATTTTACCGCATGCTTTCCGGCAGGCATGGTTTTGTTCAACAAACTTGCAACTTTCCGGCCTTGCAGGTCATATACTTTCAGCAAAACATTTTCCTTTTGCGAAAGTTCAAAAGTTATATTTGTTTCATCTCTGAAAGGGTTTGGAAAACAGTTTAATTGAACATCTGATTTGATGTCAGCTGTTTTATTACCAACACCAACCAGTGTAGTCAAATCAAGTTTGTACATTGAACGGGCATGGGTTCCGAGTGCCAAATAATGTTCGGTATCGTGAATCTTCAGGTCGTAAATTGAAACCACTGGCAGTTCTTCGTCCAGGTATTCCCAGCTGGCTCCTTTGTTAAAACTAAAATATGCACCCAAATCGGTTCCCACAAACAGGTAATGATTATCCACCGGGTCAACTGCAAAACCATTGATGGGAGCATCGGGCAGGTTGCTGCTGATATCAGTCCAGGTTTGACCAGCATCAGTGGTTCTGAAAACATGAGGCTCGGGGTCGGCCCACTTAAGCCCGGAGAAGGTAACATAGGCTGTATTTTCCTCAAATGGGTCGGCTATTACACGGGTCACCGTACGATAAGGCAGCGTTGCCGAAATATCATTCCATGTTGATCCATTGTTGGTGCTTACCCAAACATGACCGTCAGAAGTTCCCGCATAGATAATGTTTGTATTAACGGGTGAAACACCAATGGTGGTAATCGTTCCTCTGCGGGAACCTGTCGTACCATCCGTAAGGTCGGAGCTTATTGCAGTCCAAAAGTCAGCATTGTTGGTGGTTCGGTAAATGCGATTGGTTCCATAATAAAGTGTGCTTGAATTCATAGGATCCATAATCACCGGCGTTGACCAGTTTTTAGGTTCTGCTTCGCTAATTCCGTTGGTAGACCACCAGAAACTCTCACCGCCATCGGTTGATTTTCCAAGGTTTCCATTTTGTGATTCAGCATAAATAATATCCGGAATCTGATAGTTAACGATTACATAAAAACCATCGCCTCCGTAAATGCTGTGCCAGTCATCGAGGTTGCCGGTTAAGGTTCTAAGCGTTCCATTATCCTGAGTTCCGCCATACAAGCGGTCGGGGTTATTGTGGTCAAGTCCGATTTCATAAAACTGGGTAATGGGCAGGCTGGATACTTTTGTGAAATCAACACCGCCATCGGTTGAAATATTCATACCACCATCGTTTCCACAGATGATGTAGTCGGGGTTGTTAGGGTTAAACGCAAGGGCATGCTGATCAACATGAAAATTCCAAGGTCCGCCACCATAACCGTACATTATTGGCCAGGTATCACCGCTATTTGTCGACCGCATAAAAGCCACATCCAGTGCGTAAACCATATCCGGATTATCGGGATGAACCCTCACCTGACCAAAATACCAGCTAAAACCGGCAGTTCCGTTAGCAATTTCAAGATCAGGATCGGCATTGCTCCAGGTGGTTCCAAAGTTCGCAGATTTATAGAATCCAATGTAGCTTCCACCATTGGTGTACATGGCATAAACAATATCGGGTTGCGATTTGCAAAGGGCAATTCCAATACGGCCTATGTTTTCAGCTTGCGAATCGGGTAATCCTGCCGAAGGTTCAATTTTAGTCCAGGTATCGCCACCATCAAGACTTTTATAGAGTCCACTTGTGGGACCGTACAGGTGACTTGTAAATGGACGGCGAACCCTTTCCCACATGGAGGCTATTAGCCGTGACGGATTGACAGGGTCAATAATAATATCGATGGCTCCGGTTGAGTCGGAAACGAATAATACGTTTTCCCAGGTCGCTCCTCCGTCGTCACTTCGGAAAATACCTCTTTCAGGATTGGGTGTAAAATAGGAGCCCACTGCCGCAACAAAAATCCTGTTTGAATTGGATGGGTCAACTACTATTCTTCCTACAGAAACACTGTTTTCCAAACCAATCAATTGCCAGGTTTGTCCTGCGTCAACCGATTTATAAACACCGCCTCCGGGGAAATTATTGTGTCCTCCGTTGGCTTCGCCGGTTCCCACGTAGATGATATCGGGGTTGTTGGGATCAATACCAATATCGCCTACATTCAGGTTGGCAGCGTCATCGAAAATGGCTGTCCAGGTGTTACCCATATCGGTTGACTTGAAAACACCACCGGTGGCAGCACCTGCATAAACAATGTTGGGGTCGTTGGGATTAAATTCAATATCCGAAATTCTACCCCCAATGTTGGTAGGGCCTGCAAATTCAATTTGCTGAACACCGCGACTTACAGCCTGCGATTTCATTTCTCTTGCTTTCTCAATTTCGGTTCTGTAATATTCGGCATCAGCTTTATAATAAGGAAATGTTCTTCTTTCCCAAGCCCATTGCGAAGGTCGTTGGTCAGGACCGGTTTCGGAGTTGATGTTTTCATTTAAGGGGCTTGTAGTTTTAACCAGAGAAACATCTTGGATTTCAATAATTGTGCTAACAGAAACAAGAGCTGCAATTATAATTGAGAAACTAAGTAACACTTTTAATGAGATTGTTTTCATAATTGAGGGTTTGTTGATAGAATTATCTTTATTGACAGAAATCTTGATTTTTGGTTGCTTATGGTGTGCTGTTTTATTACATTAGATTTGCCCTTGGTTTTTTAAGCTATTCAATTAGTACATCATCTTTTCCATTTAATTTTTCGGTGAGAAAAATGGTTTCGTCAATGATTTTAATGGCTGAACACATTTAGAATCATGTAGGTTCTTGTTTGGTTTGTATCTATTTTGACAATATCTTTTGGCCGGAAGTGATAAATGACTGATAAACAGGCTGTCCTTTTTTGTTATTTACAACACATCATAGAAATAGCTACTTTTGCAGAAAGTACTGCATTATGTTAAAAACGCTTCTGTTGTTCGGTTTGGTTTTTATTGTTTTTCATGCCACTTCACAGGCTCAGATAAGCAAGAGAGAAATTGACAGTGCTTTTTGTGTAACCAAAATCGACAGCCTTCAAAAAGTAACAGGGTTCAACAAAGAGATTACTCCTCAGTATAAACTGCCGGCTCTGATAGCACTTTCCTATTTTCCTGAACTGGACAGCACAAGAATTATTTTCAAACACAAAAAGATTAAAACCACTCTGAATTCCCGGCCAACCCTTTGGTCAATAATTTTCAGGAAAAGAGCCAACCGGAAGTTTATTATCAGAATTAACAACCGAAAGCAAGATAGTTTGGTACTGTTTGGTACGGTTCCGTTTAATGCCAAAATTGGTCTGCTGGGGCATGAGTTCAGTCACATCATCGACTATCAGAATAAAAGTATTTCAGGTGTTTTTAAACGGGGTTGTAGTTACCGTAATAACAAAAAGAAAGAGCTGTTTGAAAAAGAGATCGATTCAATCACGGTTAGCCGGGGACTTGGCTGGCAGCTTTACGACTGGTCGGTTTATGTTCTGGAAAAATCAGGTGCAAAACAAGAGTATAAAACTTTCAAAAAAGATATTTATCTTGAGCCCGATGAAATAAAAAAATTAATGGAATGATATACCGATTGCTGTTTATTTTTGTTGCCGGTTTAGCAATGATTTCGTGCAATACCGAAGATTCAAAAAACTCTGTGGAGAAATACAAAGTTGAAATCCTCAGAACCGAGAGCCGGTTTGCCGAAATGGTTGCCAAAGAGGGTATGGCCGAAGCCTTTGAATACTATGCTACAGAGGATGCCATTATTATGAGAGAAGGTAAAATGATAAAGGGCAAAGAGAAAATCAAAGCTTATATCGAAAATGAACCCTTTACCAACATTAAGTTAAAATGGGTTCCCGATTTTGTAGATGTGGCTCAGTCAGGTGATTTGGGTTATACTTACGGGCAGTTTTTCTTTTCGGCCATCGATTCAACCGGAGAGGTCGTTAGCTTCAAAGGTTCCTATCATACCATTTGGAAAAAACAACCCGATGGAACCTGGCGCTTTGTCTGGGATTGATTCTAAAACCAACTATTTATGAAGTTTATTACAATACTCTTAGTTGTCCTGTCTCTGCTTGCTGCTTCCTGCAAGCAACAAAACACTAACGAACCGGAAGCTGAACCCAGACTGCTTTTCAGCTCGGGTTTCGAAGAAGGGGTTTACCTGGCCGAAATCAATGAAGGGTATCAATATATCAGAGGAACCGATTCGAAAACCGGTTTCAGCTGGCCAATAACCATTTTGGGAGCCTCCGAAAGCGCACTACATTTTATTGATGACGATAACCAAAATGCATTAATGTGGGAGATTCAAACCGTTACAGGACACGATGGTCAACCTACCCGTGCTCTTTACAATATTGAGTATTATAAAACTGATGCTACACAATGCCCGTATGAAATTCTGAATATCACCGAAGGAACAAAAGACCTTTACATAAAGTTTTGGATTAAATTGGATAGTTCAAGCTTAACACAACAAAATATGTGGCGAACCTTTTTTGAATGGAAAACCAAAGATTATGCTGAGGGAACAGGGTTCAGGTTGATTTCGTTTATTTATACCGATGATGACGGAATTCCGTACTGGCACTGGCAGGGGGATGCCAACCCTCAAAATTCGGTTTGGGAAATCGATAACAGAACGGTTGTCGTACCGCGAGAAGAGTGGTTCCTGACAGAATTCTACTGGCATTGGAGCGAAGGGGAAGACGGCAGGGCATTGTGGAAAATCAACGGGCAGGTTATTGGCGACCATTATGGCCCAACCACATTAAATTCAAAACCCATCGACTTTATTATGCTTACGCAGATATATGGCGATGCCAATCCTAAGTACCAATGGGTTGATGACATTGAAATATGGGATACAATACCTTAATAAAAAACCCGGTTCAGATTATTTTTTGTAGAAAAAGTATCAGTGTCTGATAAGGATATTTAAGAACTTTCCTTTCATTCCTGTGCAATGCATTTAATCAAATAACCTACTTTTGTTTCACCTAATTTAACAGCAGTTAATATGATTACAAAAGAGTTAATAAACCCACGAAGCATTGTGGTTGTGGGTGGTTCGAAAGATATTCATAAGCCGGGTGGCAAAGTTTTAAAAAACCTTGTTGACGGAGGTTTTAATGGTTCGCTTTATGTATTGAACCCTAAAGAAGATGAAGTGCAGGGTATTAAAAGCTATCGCGAATTAGCCGCTCTGCCCGATGTTGATCTGGCCATTATTGCCATTGCAGCAAAATATACACCTGATACCATCGAGTTTCTCACCCAAAACAAAAAAACCAAGGCATTCATTATTCTTTCGGCAGGTTTTAGCGAAGAGAGCCATGAGGGCAAGCTGCTTGAAGACCGTGTAGTGGAAGCAGTGAACAAAGTGAATGGTTCCTTAATAGGACCAAATTGTGTTGGGATTCTCACGCCACATCACCATAGTATTTTCACTCAGCCCATTCCCAAACTCGATCCGCAGGGTTGCGATTTTGTTTCTGGTTCGGGAGCCACGGCCTGTTTTATTATGGAAGCCGGTATTCCTAAAGGGCTAACCTTTGCCAATGTTTATTCGGTAGGTAATTCGGCACAAATGGGTGTTGAAGAGATTATCAAATATATGGATGAAAATTTCGACCCCGAGAATGATCCGAAAGTAAAACTGCTCTATTTAGAGAAAATTGATAAACCGGATATGTTGCTTAAACATGCCTCTTCGCTTATCAAAAAAGGATGTCGTATTGCAGCTGTTAAAGCAGGTTCTTCCGATGCCGGAAGTCGTGCCGCTTCATCGCATACCGGTGCTTTGGCCAGCTCGGATGTGGCTGTAGAGGCGCTCTTTAAAAAAGCCGGTATTGTCAGGTGTTATGGTCGCGAAGATCTTATCAGCGTGGCTTCGGTATTTATGTATCCCGAGTTAAAAGGAAAAAATATTGCAGTAATCACTCATGCCGGTGGCCCTGCCGTAATGCTGACCGATGCTTTGGAGGATGGTGGCTTGGAAGTGCCTGCCATCGAAGGTCCGGATGCCGAAGCACTGAAGGCAGAACTGTTCCCCGGTTCTTCCGTTGCCAATCCCATCGACTTTCTGGCTACCGGAACCGCTGAGCAACTGGGCACCATTATCGATTATGTAGATAATAAGTTCGATCATATTGATGCCATGGTGGTTATCTTTGGCACCCCGGGACTTTTTGAGGTGTTCAATGTGTACAATCTTTTGAATGAAAAGATTAAAACTTCTAAAAAGCCCATCTATCCGGTATTGCCATCCATTACTACAGCTGAAAAAGAAGTTGAAGATTTTATTTCCAAAGGCAGGGTTTTCTTCCCTGATGAGGTGATGTTGGGCAAAGCCATGTGCCGAACCTTTTTGACCCCAAAACCGGTTGGTGATGATGTTGAGGTTCCTGAAGTTGATGTGCCGGCAATTCGTGATGTAATTGATAATGCTGAAAATGGATATCTCGCCCCTGAAAAAATTCAGGAATTATTAGATGCGGCAGGTATCAATCGTGCAGATGAAATTGTTGCCCAAACTACTGATGAAGCGATGGCTGCTGCCGAAGAGGTAGGATTTCCATTGGTAATGAAAGTAGTTGGGCCGGTTCATAAATCGGATGTGGGCGGTGTTAAACTAAACGTTAGTTCCATTGATGAAGTGATTTCTGAGATGGAGCGCATGATGGATATTGATGAGGCCACAGGAATTTTGTTTCAACCCATGTTAACGGGAATTGAACTGTTTGCCGGGGTGAAAAAAGAAGATGCATTCGGACATATGATTTTGTTTGGATTGGGAGGAATTTTTATTGAAGTGCTTAAAGATGTTAAAACTGTCTTGGCACCCGCTTCTAAAGAGGAAATCCTTCGTGAAATGAAACAACTCACCAGCTACAAAATCATCGAAGGGGTTAGAGGTCAGGAAGGGGTAAATGAAGAAAAGTTTGCTGACATCGTTAGTCGGCTTTCTGCCCTTGTACAGGTAGCACCAGAAATCTTTGAAATGGATTTGAATCCATTGCTAGGTACTGCAGACAATGTTGTTGCAGTGGATGCACGTATCAGGATTGAGAAGTAAACCTGATAATATTTGAATAATTGATTGTTTTTGAGAGGTTATTAAACGGGTGATGAAATAAACATTTATATTACTGTTAATAATATAACAATAATTTGTAACTTCGCCGAACCAATTTGAATTAGTTATGGAAAAGGTTACGATAAACTCCATTGAAATACCTGGTAAAACCATTGCACGACTTAGTCAGTACAGGAGGGCGTTGCTCATTTGTGTTCAGCGGGGAAAGACTCATATTTTTTCGCATGAAATAGCAGCTTTGCAACATGTTACATCCGTTCAGGTTCGTCGCGATCTGATGTTAATCGGGTTTTCGGGTAGTTTAAAGCAAGGGTATAACATTCATAGGCTAATTGAAGTTATCAGCAGTATCCTTGATAGCGAAGAAGGTATTAATGTTGCCGTGGTTGGCTTAGGAAATTTCGGAAGGGCGCTGATTAATTACTTTTATGGTAAACGAACCCGTTTATCAATTGTAGCTGCTTTTGATAGTGATACCAAGAAAATTGGAACAGAATATAACAGTATCTATTGTTATTCCCCTTACAATCTTGAAGAAGTAATAAAAAAGAAAAAGATTAAAATCGCCATATTAACTGTTCCGCCAGACAAAGCTGTTGAGGTTGCCAAAAAACTGGTTAATGCCGGTATTACCGGGATATTAAATTACACATCCACACCCATTCATGTACCTGATAACGTATTCTTAGATGAGTACGACATGATTACCACTTTGGAAAAAGCAGCTTTTTTTGTGAAATCGCTTGGTGAGAAATAAACCATTTAGAGGCATACATTAATACTCACAACTCGCGGCACTATAAAAATACTTTCTTCGTTGCAAAAGGCCTCTCTCCCAAAATAAGAGAAGTCTGGGGTATTTTTCTTAAGCCTTAAACTTGACACACCCCTAAATCCCTCCCGATAATCACCGGGAAGAGGGGACTTTAATGCAGTCGATTAATAAAGCCATGTTTTATAAACAAGCAGGTATATATAAGATTTAATTTTCTGGAAATAGCAAACAAAAGAATCCTTAATATTTATTCCCCCTACTGAATTAAACAACGCTATCTCCCATCTTGAGAGGAGCAGACGAGATGTTATATTAAGTCTGTTTATGAAAAGAGAATCAGATATCCCACGGCCTCATCTCATCCGACTTAGCCCACTCTTCAATCCACTGGGGTACAGGGAGTACAACATCCGATTGCCCTAGTTTATCCAAAACCTCTTTTGTTGGTACCAATCCTTTTTTTGACGTAATGGCTGTTCGAACCAACGCCGAAGTATGAAGCTTGCCTTTGCTGATAAACTTTTGCTCAAAGTAAAACCACCGATGGTCGATACCCACCACTTTTGAATGAATTTCAAACTTCCTGAACAGTCGCAACCTGTATCTGTAGCGGATACTTATACCAGCTACCATCAGTCCCCAGTTCTCTTTTTTCAGAGTTTTCCATAACCCTGACCGCATAGCTACATCATAACGGCCAAAGTCGAAAAGGGTAAGATAACGGCCATTGTTTAATTCCATAAACGGATCGATGTCAGTAAGACAAACTCGGGATTTTAAAATACTTACATCACCAACCCCAATGGGTTTGCGTTTATGTTTTGTAAGAAAAACTTTTGACAATCGAAGCCAGGGATACATATTAAACTGCTTTTAAGGCTTTAATGGTTGTTAAAACATCTTCTGATTTAAACACCGAACTTCCGGCTACCAGCACATCGGCCCCTGCTTTGAAAAGTTTAGGAGCATTTTCAGGATTTACACCACCGTCCACCTCAATCAAAGCGGATGAATTCTTTTTCAAAATCATCTCTTTTAACTGTTCAATTTTCGAATAGGTGTTTTCGATGAACTTTTGTCCGCCATAACCGGGATTAACTGACATTAGCAACACCAAATCAACATCACTTATTATATCATCCAGAAGCATCACATTGGTGTGTGGATTCAGTACCACTCCTGCTTTCATGCCTTCATCCTTAATGGCATAAATGGTACGGTGAAGATGAGTTACAGCTTCGTAATGAACCGTTAAGATATCAGCACCCGCCTTCCTGAAATCAGCAATATAACGATCAGGCCGGACAATCATTAAATGAACATCCAACGGCTTTTTAGCGTGTTTCTTTATGGCTGAAATAACCGGCATTCCAAACGAAATATTAGGAACAAACAGACCATCCATTACATCCAGATGAAACCAATCGGCTTCGCTTTGGTTTATCAGCTCCACGTCGCGCTGGAGGTTGCCAAAATCGGCAGATAACATGGAAGGGGCAATCAAATGACTCATAACTTTGTTTTTGCCAAAATTAAACAATTCGCTCTAAAAATTCTGATTCTGATTAAATCATCTGTAATTTCAACAAAATATAAACAATTTTAAGTTCCCATATTTGGAACTGCTATTATTATTTACTATCTTTGCCACTAAATGAGGGTAATAGCAAAAGTAACACTGAAAGAATTCTGGGAAAAGCATGCAGATTGTGAACAGCAGTTATTAAGCTGGTATAAAATTGTAGTTAAAGCAAAATACACTTCATTTGATGATATGAAACAAGAGTTTGGAACCATGAAAGTGCTTGGTTCAGACAGAGTTGTTTTTAAAATAAAGGGAAATAAATACAGGTTAATTATTAAAATTAGTTTTAAGAATCAGTTAGTATTTATCAGGTTTGTAGGAACCCATGGAGAGTATGATAGAATTGATGCCAAGAAAATATGATTATGGAATTAAAGATTTTAAAAAATGATAGTGATTATCAAACAGCACTTAAAAGGGTAAATGAGCTTTTTCATGCTGAACCAGGAACAAAAGAAAATGATGAGCTGGAAATTTTAATCCTGCTTATTGAAAAGTATGAGCATGAAACGGTGGGAGAGTTTGACAATCCCGATCCTGTTGAGGCAATAAAGTTTAAGATGGAGCAGATGGGTTTAAGCCAAAAAGATTTTGCCGAGATAGTTGGTTTAAAAAGCAGAGCTTCTGAGATTTTATCCAGAAAACGACCCATGAGCATTAATCTAATCAGAAAAATCAGCAAAGCATTTGAAATTCCTGCTGATATTTTAATTCAACCTTATAATACCATTTAATTTTCTAAAATGGTTTTATGTTTCATATTAACATAATGAAGTTGTTTAAAGTTAACTTGTTGGTTATAACAGTAAAATATTTAAAATGACTGTTCAAAAAGTAATTTTTAGTTATATTATCAGCATAAGTAGGGGTTGTCACACTGAGCGTAGTTACACTGAGCGTTGTCACGCTGAGCGTAGTCGAAGCGTGATACATTCTTCGACTACGCTCAGAATGACACGTTTCTTACTTTTTGAACGCTCTTCTACAGTAGAATATTTATATTTTCAAGCTGTTAACTTTAAACAACTTCAATGTTAACCTATCATAATTAGGGGGTTTTCATTTAATTGTTTCGTATCTTTGTCAAAGTTAAAGTCCTACCCCCTTAAAACTATGATGATGCAAATTCGCTGCGTCCATCAAAATCACAATTATTATTAAAGACAAGATGACTATGTCAAGAAAAAAGAATAAACAAAAATACAGAGGAACCCTCCAGGGAGTTATCGTCAGTGAATTTGCTGATAACCCTTTTAAAGCATTAAATTACAAACAGATTTCATTTAATTTAGGAATCCGCGATAAAGCCACCCGCGAGATGGTTCGCCGGGTAATTGAAGAATTATACGATGAAGGAGATTTAATAGAAGTAAAAAAAGGCAAATACATGCTGCCGCCGGAAAAACTGGCGCAGTTTGCCAACAAACACAAATACATTACCGGAACTGTGGAGATGAAGGAAACCGGCAAAGCTTACATCATTTCGGATGAAGGTGGCGACGATATCCTGATTATGCCCAACAACCTGAACCACGCCTTAAACCGCGATCAGGTTAAAGTATTAATACTCCCACGACGTAAAGGCCGTAAGCCTGAAGGACAGATTATCGAAATAATCCACAGGGCTAAAGATACCTGGGTTGGTATATTTGAAAAGAGTAAAAACTTTGGTTTCGTCGTGCCCGATAACAAACTGATGCCCTACGACATTTTCATTCCGAAAGATAAAATGGATGTTGCCCAAAGCGGACAGAAAGTTCTGGCAAAGCTTACCGACTGGCCCGAACACTCAAACAATCCGTTTGGAGAGATTATTCAGGTACTGGGTAAACCGGGTGACAACGATGTGGAGATGCAATCTATTCTATCGGAATACAACTTCCCGTTAAGTTTTCCGAAACAGGTAGAAAATGAAGCAGCCGAAATTGAGTACAGCCTTACAAAGGATGAATTAAAAAAACGGCGTGATTTCAGAAATGTGTTTACCCTTACCATCGACCCGTGGGATGCCAAAGATTTTGATGATGCCATTTCTATTCAACAGCTTAAAGACGGACTTTGGGAAATTGGTGTTCATATTGCCGATGTATCGCATTATGTTCAACCCGGCACTGCTTTAGATAGTGAAGCTTACGATCGTGGAACGTCTATTTATTTAGTGGACAGGGTTGTTCCCATGCTTCCCGAAAAATTATCCAATGGCGTTTGCTCGTTGCGACCCAACGAGGAGAAGCTAACCTTCTCGGCTGTTTTTAAAATAAACGACAAAGCAGAAGTGCTTTCGCAATGGTTTGGAAAAACAGTTATTAAATCGAACCGACGCTACACGTATGAAGAAGCGCAGGAAATTATTGAAACCGGAAAAGGTGATTACCCCAAAGAGATTTTGACACTTCATAACCTGGCCGTTATTATGCGTGATCAGCGCTTTGACAGTGGAGCTATCAATTTCCATTCGGTGGAAGTAAGGTTCAAGCTTGATGAAAAGGGAAAGCCAATTGAGACTTACGTTAAAGAGCAAAAAGAGGCTAACCATTTGGTGGAAGAGTTTATGCTGCTTGCAAATAAGAAGGTAGCTGAGCATATTGGTAAAGTCCCTCCCGGCAAAAAGGTCAAAACATTTGTTTATCGTGTCCACGATGAGCCCAATCCTGAAAAGCTAAACACTTTTGTTCAGTTTCTGAAAAAGCTGGGGCACCACCTCAACATCAGCAACCGCAAGGCGTTGGCACAGTCATACAATCAACTTTTTACTAAGGTAAAAGGAAAAGGTGAAGAAACTCTTATTGAGACCATTGCCATCCGAACCATGTCGAAAGCCTATTATTCAACCGACAACATCGGCCATTACGGACTTGCATTTCCGTTTTACTCTCACTTTACATCGCCCATCCGCCGTTATCCCGACCTAATGGTTCACCGATTACTGGAAAAATATTTGGCAGGCGAAGGTTCAGCCAGTAAAGAATTGTACGAAGAGTACTGTAAGCATTCTTCCGATATGGAAAAGCGCGCTACCGATGCCGAACGTGCATCCATCAAATACAAACAAGTGGAGTTTATGCAGGATAAAGTGGGTAAGGTTTTTGAAGGAGTAATATCAGGCGTAAGCAAATGGGGAATATTTGTTGAGCTCACCATTAGCAAAAGCGAAGGATTGGTGCGCATGCAGAATATGAAAGATGACTATTATGTTTTTGACGAGGACAATTACCGGATTCTGGGTCGTCATACAGGCATGGTATATCAACTTGGAGGCACTGTAAATGTACTGGTTAAGAAAGTGGACCTTGGCCGACGCCAGCTTGATTTTGAGTTGGTGGAGTAGCTATTTTTCTGACCTCCGGCAGTTTTAAACTACCGAAGCTTTATTCAGCTCACGGTTACAAACCCTGAGCTAGGTAAGGAGCGTAATTTACGAATTTGTTATCTCAATATCATGTTGATCCAAAAGCCCGGTAACGGCAGGAAGTGAGAATTTCGCCTTCTTAATCCTGTTGAGATCCGGATTAATAGAGTAATTGTAAGCGGTTCCGAAATCAGCTTTTTCAAGATTGGTGTTTTCAAAAATTGAACCCATCAAATCGCAATGCTCAAAAATTGAACCTGACAAGTCACATTCGGCAAAATCGGTTTCATGCAACTGGCAGTCTCTGAAAAGAGTTTTTTTCAATTTGACCTGATAAAAAGAAGTATGATTCAGCATGCAGTTGTCAAACGAAAAAGCAAGGCTAAACGGATTGCAATCTTCAAAACGCAGGCCAAGCATTTTACAGCTTTTAAACTTTACATCGATAAAAGCTGTTTTTACAATTTTCGCCATGCTGAGATTACAGTCTTTGAATTCACATTCCAAAAACCTGAATTCGCTTAAGACTGCATCTGAAAAATCACAATTAATGAAAGAGCACTGTTCATATTCACCCTTTGGCAAGGGGGAGGTTTTAAAATCAACTTTCTCAAATTCTTTTTCCAGATAAAACTGTTCCATGATAATCCAATATGGTAGTTTAAACGACTATACCGGCTTTTTTATTTTAGCATCTTTGTCAATACCCCCTTTTATCTGAATGTTAATTCCGTCAGACAGGCCGGTAGTAATATAAGTCTTTTCAAATTTCTGATCTCCGGTTTCAACCTCTACAAAAGTTTTATCATCTTCGAATTGCAAAAGAGCCTCAGGAATTGCCAAAACATCTTCAACTTTATCAAGTACAATATCGGCATTGGCACTATAGCCCGAGCGGATAAACTCATCCCTTTTCAAATTGACATCAGCTTCAATTTCAAACTGAACCGCACCGTTTTCCTCCACTCCTTTTGGAGATATTTTGGTAAGGGTAGCGTCGAATTTTGTTTCGTCAATGGCGCCAATGGTGAGGATGAGTGGCATTCCAACATGGATTTTACCAACTTCGGTTTCATCAATTTTACCTTTGAAAATCATATCGCCCATATCGGCAACAGTAGCAATGGTGGTTCCGTCGTTGAAGTTATTCGACTCAATCACCGAGTTACCAATCTCCACCGGAATATCCAACACCATCCCGCTGATGGTTGAACGAACCAGCGTATTGGTCGGGGCACCCGATTTTTTAAGCTGACCCTCTTTTATCAAAGCCAGATTATCCTCTGCATTCTGAAGTTCTTCTTTGGCATTATCGTAAGCAATCTCGTAACTTTCAAATTCCTTCTTGGCAATCACGCCTTTCTTGTATAAATCAACCATACGGTCAAAATTACGTTTGGCATCCTGCATGGCAATTTTCGATTTAGTAACCCTCGACTCGGCATTATTGAGGTTAATCATGTTGGGGATAATCCGGATACGAGCCATCAGGTCGCCTTTTTTAATTTCGTTGCCTTCCTCCACGAAAAGCTCATCGATGATTCCCGAAACCTGCGGTTTAATCTCAATCTCTTTTCGTGGAACTACCGAACCGGTAGCTACCGTTTTATTAACGATGGTTGTGGTAATGGGACTTTGGGTTTCGTAAACCACCGGCTCCTCCTTCGATTTATTCCAAAGAAAATACATGACATATCCAAAGCCTCCTAACAAGACTATTATTCCCAGAATTTTAAAAAATGTTTTCATTTAT